>ERZ838118.14-NODE-14-length-211343-cov-29.268411_pt1 | contig 211343 bp, 174 predicted proteins | sample MGYA00519863_ERZ838118 | MGnify/ENA primary metagenome ERZ838118 (study PRJEB31850, sample SAMEA3708827) | human gut metagenome | biome: human gut; feature: human-associated habitat; material: faeces | place: China | collected 2014 ...
TTGACGGTATGAGCGATACAGGCATACGGATTGTGAGCGCAACGGCAAAGGAGATTTCCGAAGTCGAAAAAGAGGGCGAATAGGAATGTCCGACTTAAAACTGAACAGGATTTAGAAAGCGTTGTAATCTTTTTTGAGGTTGCAGCGTTTTTCTTTTGCGTAAGTTTGGCAAAATCGCTTTTTCTCCGTAGTAGGTGATAAGAGCCTAAGTCCGATATATGCGGGAAACCTTGCAGGCTACAAACGGATTTCCCCCAGCATGAAAAGCAGGAAACGCCTTTCTAAGCTGCCCGAAGAATGGGAAGTGATACCCGATACTCATGAGGGGATAGTCACGCAGGAGGAATTTGATACTGTCCAACGGCTTATGACGAGCCGCAGGCGGGAAGAAAATGCGGGAGGATTTAAAAATATTTTTGCAGGCATAATTAAGTGTGCCGATTGCGGTTATGCTTTGCGGGCAACGAGCGTACACAGGAGGAAACGTCCCGATATTATCGACTGTGTACAGTATTCCTGCAATAATTATGCCAGAAATGGAAATGGCGTGTGTACTGCACACAACATAGAAGCAAGGGATTTGTTCAACGCCGTGCTTGCCGACATCAATCGATTTGCAGATATGGCAGTCAATGATGAAAAGGCGGTAAGAGCCATAGAAAAGCGGCTCACGGAAACAGACCACAGCAGGGCAAAGGCACTGGAAAAGGAGCAAAGAAAGCTGAACAAACGCCTTGCGGAACTGGACAGATTGTTTTCTTCTCTTTACGAAGATAAGGTAATGGAGCGGATTACCGAGCGGAATTTTGAGATGATGTCGGGGAAATACCAGAAAGAGCAGCTTGAAATCGAAGCACGGTTAAAGGAAGTGTCAGAAACACTTACAGAAAGCTATGAAAAGTCACAGGGTGTCCGTGACTTCCTCTCCTTAATCCGCAACTATCAAGGAATTAAGGAATTGGACGCAACTATTATAAACGCACTCATAGACAAGATAATTGTTTCGGAACGTGAAACGATTGCGGATGGAACGGTGCGGCAGGAAATCAAGATTTATTATAAATTCATCGGCTTTGTCGGTGAATTACATATCATACCCACAAAGCGGTGGGCGGCGTTAAAGCCTAAAAATTGTACAGTATGCGGCATTGAATACGTTCCTAACTCTGGAATATCGAAGTATTGCCCAGAGTGCAGGGAAAGGATAAGAAAGGTTAGAGGGACAGAAGCGAAAATTAGGAGCAGGGAGCGAAACAGACAGGCATGTATTGAACTGTCCGCAAAAAATGACCGACTGAGATAAGACTCTATAGAGGCTTATCGGAATGCCCGGCGAACAGGAACATCATATTTCGTCTGTACCGTTTTTCTTTTTCCTTACATATAAAATTCTGACTTGTGAAAGGACGCTTATATCTGCCCCTCACAACCTATAAAAGCACTGCAGAATCTGCGGCACTACGTCCGTTAAACTCCGGTTATCAGATTTTGATCTTCACCCACTTGCCCTGCCTGAAGCGCACGGTCGCAAAGATAAATCTGGAAACCTGATCGCCCAGCACGCCCATCCAGATACCGATGATCCCCCAGCCGAGGACATAACCACAGAAATAGGAAATGATGGTACGGATAAAAGTGACGCTGATCATGGATGCAACTGCTGTGTAAAGCGTGTCTCCTGCACCACGCAGGCATCCCATGTAGATGACCTGACAGATCTGGAAAATGACAACAAAGATTATGACATGCATAATCTGGACTCCAATTGCCACAATGTGGTCTTCCGTGAAAAACAGATGGTAGAGACCGCTGGCACCAAAATAGTAGATCGCAACCAGACAGATAGCGATGACAGCACCGATGAGACGACAGGTGCGGCCGTATTCTTTGGCAAGATCCGGATCGCCGGCACCTAAGCTTCGTCCAATCAGAGCAACTGCCGTTGCCTGCAGACCGTCGCCAAACGCAAAGGAGAGTGCCATAATGTTCATACCGACCTGATGCGCCGCCATAGCATCCGTCCCCTGATCGGCAGCCATAATAGCGGTTAACATAAAACCAATCCGCATTAATACCTGTTCGAAAAAGACACTGTAAGCAACTCTGATCAGATTGAGAAAAGCAGACAAAGTCGGGCGGATATGCTGCTCTAATATATAAGGAATACTCAAAAAACTTTCTTTTTTGAAAATGGAAGCAACACTCATAATGCAGGCAACTACGGTCCCGGATATGGTTGCGAGTGCGGCACCGCGGATGCCAAGGGCAGGAAAACCAAAGCGTCCGTTGATCAGCAGATAATTTAAAAGGATATTGATCGTGTTGGAGGTCACGTTGGTACGCATGGTGATCTTCGTGTTTCCCGCACCGCGCTGGGCAGCGTTAATCCCCATCTGGATGCAGTTGAAGATCATACCGCCCATAATAATGCGGAAATATACCACAGCATCATTGTGTGTGTCTGCCGTAGAACCGCAAAGGCCGATGATTGCACTGGCAAAAAACACGAATGCAATACTTGAGATGATAGCTGCGATCACAATAAAAAAGATAGCGGTAAGCAGAATCTCATTCGCAGAGTCCTGCTTCTTTTCACCCCTTCTCCGGGCAACTAAGGCTGAGATTGCAACATTTAAGGCAAAAAACAGGGCAAGCCCTAACAGTTTTGGCTGTGTGGTAAGCCCTACTGCCGCCACGGCATAGGAGCCGAGTGAGCTGACCATTAAGGAGTCGATCAGTCCGGCAAAAGCCACGAAAAAGGATTCGACAATGGCTGGCCATGCCATATCAATGGTGATTTTTAAGGTCTCTTTGTGATAGTTTCTTTTTACAAGTTGTTTTTTTAACAGGTTCATTTTTTTCTCCATTTATGAAAAAATAAATAATATTTACAGATAAAAGCACAGGGAGTCATACGCATTCACAACTGCACATTATAGCATGTTTTATGTAATCAGAAAAGACTGCGTTTTTTTAATCTGTGGCTGGAATCTTTCGTTACTGCTCACTCTTGAATCACTTTCTTATGCAGCAAAGCAGCAAGTGTTTTACTGCTGAGTGAACAGTAACAATCTTGCTTGTCAGAAAATCGGTAGTTGTATATAATGGTTACAAGGTATAAAAATAGAGCAGAAACGGGTAAATCTATTGTCTGCATAATAGATTTGAAAAATGGCGGATCAGGGCATGGAGTGTGGAATAAAAGCGATTTATTTCTGTAATGTTTGATCTCTGCTTTAATAAAGGAAACAGATATGGCAAAAGAATTAACAGAATTAGAAAAGCATTATAATAAATTTAATGAAGAAAAAAGGCTCGGACGCCGCCATGGACAGGTGGAATACCGCATTACCATGGAATACATCCATCGCTATTTAAAGGAAATGGAGCAACCGAAAATCCTTGATGTGGGCGCCGGAACCGGACGGTATTCGGTCGCGCTGGCAAACGAAGGCTATGATGTCACAGCGGTGGAACTCGTGAAGTATAATCTCGGGATTTTAAAATCCAAGGGCAGCAGCGTGAAGGCATATCAGGGAAACGCATTGAAACTGTCACGGTTTGCGGATGAAACATTTGATATGACACTGCTTTTAGGACCGATGTATCATCTGTATACATTTGAGGATAAGGTAAAGGCGTTGGGCGAAGCAAAGCGTGTGACAAAAAAGAATGGTCTTATTTTTGTGGCATATCTGATGAACGATTATGGTGTTTTGATGTATGGATTTAAGGAAAATATGGCGAAAAAGTGTCTCGAAGACGGCAGGCTGACAGAAGATTTTCACTGTGTGTCAAAAGAAAAAGATCTGTATGAATATGTCACATTACCGGACATTGAAAAAATAAACAAGGCAGTTTCCTTACAGCGTGAAAAAATCATAGCACCTGACGGCGCGGCAAATTATATGCGTCCGGTCTTAAAGGAGATGGACGAAGAAACATTTGAGCTGTTCGTCAGATACCAGATGTCTGTCGCAGAGCGCATGGACTTGATGGGGGCAAGTGCCCACACGGTTGATATTTTGCGTGTATCGTGAAGCAGACAAAGATTAGATGAAAAATTGACTATGCAATATCAAAATGCAGATTATAATAATGAAATACGCAATCATTGCAGCTTGTGAATAAAAATGCTTGTACGTGATACCCTAACTGTGAAAACAGATGTGCAATACTATCTGAATAAACAGGAGGGAAATGGTATAAAAAATAATTATTAAATTGTGATGTAATTATTTTTTGCCAGAAAAAAGCGAAATGGGTAAAAAACAAAAAAATAACAGTGCATACAATGGTGCGCCAACGGATAAAAAAGAGACTGTATACAAAAATGACACGAACGATGAATACGTTTATGAGAATGGACAGTACGAGAGTGCGCATGGAGGAAATGGCTGCCGCTATGGAACGAACCGACAGGTTTCCGGTGTTCATAAGACTTTGAACAGGGAAGCGCAGAGGGAGTATCAGGCTTTGGAGAATGCCCTGGAATATGGAATCGCAGGAAAGAAAAATGCCGAACAGCGGCATCGGCTGAATTCCGAACGTGAGCTTATGAAATATCCCAACGAATTAAGCCAGCTTGCAGACCGCATGGCGTCGGACAGCTGGCAGGGATAAAAATACAAATATTATATCGAGGTTTAACAAATGAATAAGAACTTGGAAGAAATTTCAGACGGAAAAAGATATGGATTAAATGATATGGTACGGGCAGCCTGCAACGATTGTGCAGGCTGTTCTTCGTGCTGTGAGGATATGGGGGAGTCGATCATCCTTGATCCATTAGATATTTATGAACTGACGAAAAATCTGAATACAACGTTTGAAAACTTATTAAAGGAGCAGATAGAGCTGCATGTGGCAGATGGCATGATATTGCCGAATCTGAAAATGACAGACAAAGATGTCTGTCCGTTTTTAAAAGAGAAAAGATGCAGCATTCACAGCTTTCGACCGGGTATCTGCCGTGTTTTTCCATTGGGGCGGATTTACGAGGAGAACAGACTGGACTATTTTTTACAGTTGGATGGCTGTGCCAAAGAGAACCGCAGTAAGGTGAAGGTTTGCAAGTGGCTGGATACACCGGAACTTAAGAAAAATCAGCAATATCTGATCGACTGGCATGCATTCCGGAAGAAAATAAAAAGTATTTTAGGCGAGATGTCAGATGAAAACCAGAAAAAGACGATCACGATGTTTTTGCTGAATACTTTTTACATAAATCCGTATGACACGGAGCAGGATTTTTATCCGCAATTTTATGCGAGACTGGACAGAATTGCGCAGGTGATCGCCTAAATAGCACAATAACGGCAAGGAGAAGTTATGAATTACGAAGGAATTTTGGAATTTAAGGGAACATGGCGGAATTATCAGGCAAGAGTTTTAGAACATGCAGACAGGTACATGGCAGATGGAAAAATACATATTGTAGCAGCACCTGGTTCCGGGAAAACGACATTGGGAATTGAACTGATCCGCAGGATGAATGGAAAAGCACTGATTTTAGCTCCGTCCATTACGATCCGGGAGCAGTGGATCGCAAGGATTGAGGAAGCTTTTTTATGTGAGGGCGTGCAGGGGGAAGATTTTCTTTCACAGAATTTAAAACAGCCAAAGGCAATCACGGTTGCAACTTATCAGGCATTGCACAGTGCCATGACAAGATTTCAGGGAATGCAGGAAGATGCAGGTGAGGAGAGTGGAACAGGCACAGACGAGTGCCTGACAGAAAACGAGACAGAGGAAGTAGATTACAGCGGTTTTGATCTGGTTGTGGCGATGAAAGAGGCAGGGATCGAAGTGCTCTGTCTGGATGAATGCCACCATCTGCGAAGTGAATGGTGGAAAGCGTTAGAAGATTTCAAAAAACAGGTGGATAACCTCAAAATCATAGCGTTGACCGCAACACCGCCATATGATTCCACACCGGCCATGTGGACGCGGTACATGAATATGTGTGGAGAGATCGATGAGGAGATCACGATACCGGAACTTGTAAAAGAGGGAAGTCTCTGTCCGCATCAGGATTATGTTTACTTCAATTATCCGACAAAAGAGGAGGAGCAGGAAGTCAGACGTTTTGAAGAACGCAGTAAAGCAATGACAGAGAAGCTTATGCAGGATACACAGTTTTTCACATATGTGAGAAGCCATAAGGGGCTGAGTGGACAGCTATCGGATGACCTGTTGCTGGATAATCCTGCATATCTGGCATCGCTGTTGATTTATTTACAGAGCAAAAATGTTGCATTTCCGTCCAGGCTTCAGAGGCTGCTCGGGGCAAAAAAATTACCTTCCATGAATGTACAGTGGATGGAACGTCTGTTACAGGGATTTTTGTATGATGATGTGGATTCTTACCTTTGTGACAAGGTATATCGTGAATTGTTAATTGCAGATTTAAAATCCAGCGGTCTGATAGAGAAGAAAAAAGTCGTCATGACGAAAAGTGCGGCAGTGGAAAAAATGCTCACAAATTCTCTTGGAAAATGCAACAGCATACGGGACATTGTGTTCCATGAGTATGAGACATCCGGTCAGAATTTAAGGCTGCTTGTTTTGACGGATTACATCCGGAAAGAATATGAAAAAGCAATTGGAAATACAGAATATGACGTAAACTCGCTTGGAGTGCTTCCGTTTTTTGAAATGCTCCGGCGTGAAAATGAAAAGAAAAACAAACAAATCCGTTTTGGAGTGCTTTGCGGGACGATCGTGATCATTCCGGCGGAGGCAAAAGAGGCGTTAGAGCAGGAGATCGGAACGAGTGGAAAAGTCACATTCAGCAGGATCGGAAATCTTCCTGAGACAGATTATCTTAAGGTGACGGCTGTTGGAAATGCACATTTTCTGACAGGGGCGGTAACCAATGTCTTCTCAAAAGGCTATATGCAGGTGCTGGTTGGCACAAAATCGCTGCTTGGGGAGGGATGGGATTCTCCTTGCATCAATTCCCTGATCCTTGCAAGCTTTGTCGGTTCATTTATGTTAAGTAATCAGATGCGTGGGCGCGCTATCCGTGTGATGAAGGAACAGCCGGAAAAAACAAGTAACATCTGGCATTTAGTATGCCTGAGACCGTGGGATGAGGTGCTGAAGGCAGACGACAATCAGATCAGCGAGGATTACAGTATGCTGGAACGAAGGATGGAACATTTTCTAGGTCTGCATTACACGGAAAATACGATCGAAAATGGAATAAAACGGCTGTCAATTATTAAAACTCCATTTAATAAAACAAATATTGACAGGATTAACAGACAAATGCTGAAAATGTCGGGACAGCGCGATATGCTAAAAAAACGTTGGGACAGTGCGCTTGCAATCTATGACAAAATGGATATTGTGGATGAGACAGAGGTGAAAGACAAGTTTGTGACGAGTGTTGTTTTCTGGGATGCGATTCTCACAATGATCCTGTCAGCAATTTTATTCCTGATCGGGGCAATTGGGGCAGGTGTCGTGGCGGGAGCGTCCCGAAATGGACATTTAGCCGGAATCTGCTATTTCTTCATTGTTGTCGGACTGACTGGAATCATGATACGTTTTCCGAAAATTTTCATGCTGTGGAGTCCGTTAAAAAGATTAAAGGCATTTGGAAATGGAATCCGTAAAGCGCTGGAGGAGCAGCAGCTTCTGGAAGAAACACACTGCAAAGTAGTGGCAGAATCGCCGGGACCGGATAACCATATCATTTATCTGTCCGGTGGAAGCGGCAGGGATAAAGCGTTGTTTGCGCAGTGTGTCAATGAGTTTTTTGATGTGATCGACAACCAGCGTTACATACTTGTGAAAAAGAAGGGTCGGAAAGGACTGAACGGTTTCTATGCCATTCCAAATTGCTTTTCGAAAAAGAAGGAGGATGCGGAATGTTTCGCAAAATGCATGCATCCGTATATTGGAGGCTATGACTGTGTGTATACAAGAAATGAAAAAGGAAGGGAACTTCTGTTAGAAGGCAGGGTAAAGGCACTTGCCAATCGGGAGGAGCGTTGTATTTCCCATAAAAAAGTAAAAGGGGCATTGGAGTAAGATGACGCAGGACAAACTCCGGTCAGGAGTTTGTCTTACTGAAAAATGCAACGCAGATTCCGCCGGGACCCGTATGGGTTCCGATTGTGCTTCCAATGGAACTGATAGGCAGTTCTTCCACATAAGATTTCCAGAGATCGGTGTTATCTTCTATGTATTTTTGCAGAAGGGAATCTTCTAATCCGGTATAACCGAGACAAAGCGGCATGGAGAAATCAATACCATTGCATTTTGCAATTTCCTCCCGGAGCATATTGCAACCGTTTTTTGAGCCGCGAGCCTTTCCAAGAACTGCAACCTCCCCGTCGGCAATTGTGATCACCGGTTTAATCGAGAGCAGATTTCCGGCAAGAGCGGCAGTCTTGGAAATGCGTCCGCCGCGTTTTAAATATTCTAAGGTATCTAATAACGCCAGAACGCGGACATCTTTCTTTTTCTGATCCAGAGCTTCTGCAATTCCAGCGGCAGAAACACCGGCATCTCTGAGACGGCATGCATACATCACAAGAATCTGTTCGCCAAGACATACATTTTCGCTGTCAACGATCGTAATACAATCTTCATAACCATCCAATGCAATATTGGCACTCTGAAAAGTACCGGAAAGCCTGGAGGAAAGTGTGATGACAACTGCTGTGTCTTTTTTTTCTTTCACATCTGCATAAAGCTGCTCGAAATCATGTGGCGGAATCTGGCTTGTGGTCGGCATACAGTCACTCTCAATCAGTTTTTCATAAAATTGCTGGTGGTTTAATGTGATGCCATCCAGATATTCTTCCGTACAAAAAATTGTTTTCAAAGGTAAAAAATCAAGTCCTAATTTATCTGCCTGTTCCTTTGTCAGATCAGAGGCAGAGTCTATTATAATTCGTACACTCATCATAATCTCCATTTCAAAAATATTATTTTTGACTTCAAACATTGTGAAATCCGTTCTGAACAATGAAATAGTTTAGCCAGAAAATTTATTTTGTTAAAATGCTTTGAAAATCAAACTATTATAAACAATAGACGAAATGAAATAGAATGTCAATAGTATTTTGATAATCAAACTAAATGGAACGCATTGAATAATTATGAAACAATCCATTCATACTAATCATAAAATTGCTTCGCAAAACAAGGAGGATTTATGAGTTCATTATGGACGGAAAATATAGAAATGCCGGAGTTTCCGACTTTGGAAAAGGACATCCGGACACAGGTTTTGATCATTGGCGGTGGTATGGCGGGTGTTTTGTGCGCCTATTTTTTACAGCAGGCGGGTGTTGATTACTGTCTGTTGGAAAAAGACCGCATCTGTCAGGGCGTGACCGGGCATACAACTGCAAAAATTACGGCGCAGCACGGATTGATTTACGAAAAATCATTACAGTCCATGGGACAGGAGCGTGCAGAACTGTTTCTGAAAGCAAATTTAAGAGCAGTGGAAAATTATAAAAGTCTGGGGCGTTTTCTGGACTGTGACATGGAAGAGACAGATTCTTATCTGTATTCTGTCAGGGAGCGTCGGAAGTTAGAGAGTGAAATACAGGCATTGGGCAGTCTTGGATTTCAGGCTGATTATACAGAGGACACGGAGTTACCGTTTGAAGTGGAGGGAGCAATACGGTTTCCGCGGCAGGCGCAGTTCCAGCCACTCAAATTTGCCGCCGGGATCAGCAAAAATCTGAGAATCTATGAACATTCCGAAGTGCGTGAGATGACAGAGTATTTTGCATTGACAGAAAAAGGTTCAGTCGCAGCAGAGAAAATTATCATTGCGACACATTTTCCGTTTATTAATACGAGAGGTTCCTATTATTTAAAGTTATATCAGAATCGTTCTTATGTACTTGCCTGTGCATATGGAAAAAATCTGAAGGGCATGTATCTTGAAGCAGATAATATCGGATTGTCCCTGAGAAATTACGAAGACTATCTGCTGATAGGCGGAGGCGGCCAACGGTCTGGAAAGGAAAAAAGCAACTGGGATTTACTGCGCGATATCGCAAAGGAATATTTCCCGGAAGCAAAGGAACGCTATTTCTGGGCAACACAGGACTGCATGTCTCTGGATAAAAGACCATACATCGGTCCATACAGTAAAAATACACCGGATCTATTTGTGGCAACCGGATTTGGAAAATGGGGGATGACAGGTTCCATGCTGGCAGCAATGATCTTGTCAGACCTCGTACAGGAAAAACACAATGAATATTCTACTGTTTTTTCACCATCACGCAATATGTTAAAACCACAGTTAATTTCTAATCTGGGTCATGCACTTGTGGGGATTGGAAGGATTGGCGGAAAAAGATGCAGTCATATGGGATGTGTCCTTCAGTGGAATAAAGAAGAACAGACGTGGGAATGTCCATGTCATGGCTCAAGATTTTCAGCAGATGGGAAGGTGTTGGATAACCCGGCCTGTGATGGACTAAAAAAGAAACATAAAAAATAGGTATTGAGATTCAAAATAAGCAGTGGTATGATACAAAACCGGAATAAAAACAAAGGAGAAAAATCATGAAATATGTAAGACAGCTTTTAATTATTCTGTTCATTTCTTTTTTAGGTGAACTTTTAAAATATATCATACCACTATCCATACCGGCGAGTATTTATGGCATGGTACTTCTTTTCCTTGCATTGGAATTGAAAATTTTAAAGGTATCAGACATCAAAGAAACAAGTAATTTTCTGATCGAGATCATGCCATTGATGTTTGTGCCGGCCGGAGTAGGACTTCTTGATTCGTGGGGAGCTCTGCAGTCAATCTGGATACAGGTGGTTGTCATTACGCTGATCTCAACGGTGATCGTCATGGGAGTTTCCGGAAGCATCACGCAGTTTGTGATCCGTAAAGGAAAGAAAAAGGAGGAGTAAGAACATGAAATCATTTTTAACAGATTCCGTTTTCTTAGGGGTTGTAGTCAGTCTGTTGACCTATGAGTTTGGTTTATGGTTTAAAAAGAAAGTAAAAATCGCAATATTTAATCCACTTTTAATTTCTGTAATTGCAGTTATGGTATTTCTGGTGGTGTTTCATATAGATTATGCAGATTATCAGGAAGGAGCAAAATACATAAGTTATCTGTTGACACCGGCGACTGTCTGTCTGGCAGTTCCTCTGTATGAGCAGTTTGAGTTACTCAGGAAAAATCTGAAAGCTGTCATAGCAGGAATTATTTCCGGGGTATTTACCAGCATGACATGTATTCTGGTTCTGGCTTTGCTTTTCCGTTTCGATCATCAGCAGTATGTTACATTACTTCCAAAATCTATCACAACAGCGATCGGAATGGGAGTTTCTGAGGAACTTGGTGGCTATGTGACAATTACTGTTGCGGTCATTATCATCACAGGAATTTTTGGATACATAACAGCGGATGCGGTATTAAAACTTTTTCATATTGAAGAACCTATCGCAAAAGGGATCGCAATTGGTTCTGCCTCCCATGCTGTAGGAACTGCAAAAGCGATGGAACTCGGCGAGATAGAGGGGGCAATGAGCAGCCTTTCCATTGCGGTTTCCGGTATTCTGACCGTTGTTGCCGCTATGGTTTATGCTAATTTGTTATAAAATTAAATTTGCTGTCTGTCTGTGACTATGTCAGATATATTTCTCCAAAAACAGGGAAAATGTGCAAGGATTATGGAAAAACTTACAAAAAAATTTATTCGGTGCAATAAAAACATCTATTTGTGCATTAATAGAGTGAAAGGAGTGAAATGATGATACTTTTTGCCTTGACGTCGGACATTAAGCAATCAACAGACTATGCAGATTTGGACAGTCTGCTTTACGGCATTTCCAACGGTGACAAGAAGTGCCTGGAGCAGCTGTATCAGGTTACGCACACATCTGTTTACAGTTTTGCCCTTTCGGTTTTGAAAAACCACCACGATGCAGAGGATGTTCTCCATGACTGTTACGTTGCTGTATGGAATGGAGCAGAAAGCTATGTTTCCCGGGGAAAACCGATGGCATGGATTATAACCATTGCAAAAAATCTGTGTTTGCAGCGGATGAGGGAGCGCAAGAAAGCGGAATGTACATCGCAGGAAGGCTGGGAACTTGCTATCCCGGATACTGATATGCTCACAATGGAGGACAGAAGTATTCTCGTCACCTGCATGGAACAATTGTCCGATGAGGAACGGCAGATAGTGATGCTTCATGCGGCGGTCGGATTTAAACACAGGGAAATTGCCAGGATTATGGAACTTCCGCTGTCGACGGTACTTTCAAAATATGCACGAGCCTTAAAAAGGCTGAAACAATATTTGCAATAGGAGGTGGCAGCAATGACAAATGACGAATTGAATGAGAAGATCCGGCAGGCATGTACTCACGCAGCACCGGATGTGTTGGATGCTGTTCTTTCCGACTGCAATGAGCAGAAAGGACGAGTGATATTGATGACGACAGAAAACAAGAAAAAAACATGGGCAGTTCGAATGGCAGGTTTGGCTGCCGGTTTGTGCCTGATCCTTGGAGGTGGATTGGGAGTCAGGAATTATCAGGTCAATCATACGGTAGATGCTACGGTTTCGCTGGACGTAAACCCGAGCGTGGAGATTAAGATCAATCAGAAGGAACGTATATTGGATGTGATTCCGCTGAACGAGGATGGCAGAACCATTGTCGGTGACATGGATTTCTCAGGCAGCAGTCTTGATGTTGCAGTGAATGCCATAATCGGTTCGATGCTTCAAAACGGCTATCTCAATGAGCTGGCCAATTCCGTTTTGATCAGTGTGGACAATAATGATCCGGTTCGGGGCATGGCATTGCAGGAACGGCTGGCGGACGAAGTCAATAAACTGCTTCAGACCGATTCATTCAGAGGGGCTGTATTGAGTCAGACGGTTGTAAAGAGTGATGAGCTCCAGCAGATGGCAGAACAATATGGGATTACGCTCGGAAAGGCACAACTGATTCAGGAGATTCTCGGCAAAAACTCTTTACACACATTTGATGAACTTGCTCCATTGTCCATCAATGAACTGAATATTCTGCTGGGGAAGGAAGGGGCAGAAACCCATGTTGAGGTTGTTGGAACGGCCAGTGAAAAGGGATATATCGGGGAGACAAAGGCCAAAGAGATCGCACTGGCAAAGGCGGGTGTATCTGAGAGCGACCTGACATTTTATACAGTTGGACTGGACACGCATAAGGGAGTCATGGTCTATGATGTAGAATTTATTTCGGGCAGTTACGAATTTGACTGTGAGGTTAACGCAATGACCGGTGAAATCGTAAAATTTGAAAAAGAATACGATGGCGCTGCTGTTTCAAATGTATCGGTTGAAGAGCACGGGGAGCAGTCGGAGCACAGTCAGACGGAAGAAAACCAGGCTGTCAGCAATATTTCACTGGAAAAGGCCAAGGAGATTGCACTGGATCATGCAGGGGTAAAAGCTACAGATGCGACTTTTGTAAAAGCAAAAAGTGACTATGAAGATGGACGTGCTGTTTTTGAGATTGAGTTTGTTGTTTCTTCCGGCAATACCATCAAGGAGTATGATTATGAGATTGCTGCATCTGACGGAAGTATCATAAGCTATGACTACGGCATTGAAGGAGACAGTACACCTACAGCAATACAAGCAGGCAGCAGTCAGAATACAAGTGAAATTTCACTGGAAAAGGCCAAGGAGATTGCTTTATCCCATGCCGGTGTTACAAGTGCCAATGCTTTTGAGATGGAGGGAAAACTGGATTGGGATGATGGCATGTCTATTTATGAGATTGAATTTAAAGCTGGAGGCTATGAGTACAGCTATGAAGTTGATGCAGCCACAGGATCGATTGTCGAATTCGATAAGGAGTGGGATGATTAAGTGATTCCAATTCGGTAACCAAACCCGCAGAATTTCATAAAATAATCTGAAAATATTTTTATGGAAGAAAATATGTATTGTCAGAATCGAATCAGTTATCGTGTACAGGAAGGAGACTCTCTGTACAAACTTGCAAAACAGTTTCATACAACCGTAACCGAACTTATCCTGCTTAATTCCGGGGTGAACCCATACAATCTTCAGACGGGAATGCGCCTGACGATCTGCCCGGGAGAGGGATATGTGGATAACAACGAGAGCACACCATCGGAGGGAAACACGAGCATACCAATTAAGACTCCTGTGGGTGGAATTGTCATTATCCCGGGAACTACGACACAGCCGGGAACTACGACACAGCCGGAAACTGCGACACGCCCGGGAACCACAACGCAGCCTGGGAACAACATGGGCGTGGATCTGCGACAGCGCATGCGCATGGCATGGCTCAATCATATTACACTTGTAAAATTCTATCTCATCAGTTTTTTTGAAAACCTGTCAAGCCAGAATGCGTGGAAAGACGCCGTGTACAAAAATGCAGAGGAGATTCTTGCGATTTTTGCTCAGTATTATCCGGCTTCTGCAATGCAGAGATTCCGCAAACTTTTCATGGAGCATTTGCGTCTGACCGATGAAGTTGCAGCCGGATTAAAGGCTGATCCGGCTTTTTCGGGAGCGGCTATGGAAAACTGGTATATCAATGCGGAGGAGATCGCATCCTTTTTGAGCAGACAGACACCGGCCTACAACGAGACAGAATTGAGAAAAATGTTCTACGATCATCTCGATATGGAGCGCCAGCAGATGGAAGCATATCTGGACGGCGATTATGTGACAGATATCGAAATCTATTTAAGATCACAGCAGAATATGATCGAGCTTGCCGATTTTCTTACAAGTGGACTTCTTGCGCGGTAAATCGTAACAATCATATTATTACTTCTGATTTTAAGTGCCATAATCATAAATTATAAGTGGTTGACATAATTCTAAGTGAGAACGCAGAAAAGCCGAAAAACCGCTTTATTTTAAGAAAAATAGTTTGACGAAATTTGCATTTATGATAAGATATAGTCGTTAGTCCTGACCGGGAAAAAGAAAAACTGCAATCAGGAAAGTGACGGCTGGCTGTGATCGGCCGGTGATAATAGAGAAACAGAATCGAAGGAGTTTGAAAAAATGATTAAAGTTGTGAAATTCGGTGGAAGCTCTCTTGCAAGTGCAGAACAGTTTGCAAAGGTTGGTAAGATTATCCATGCAGACAAAGAGAGAAGATATGTAGTGCCTAGTGCACCGGGAAAAAGAAATTCTAAGGACACAAAGGTAACGGATATGCTGTATGCATGTTATGACCTTGTGGAAAAGGATGAAGATTTCCGTGTGATGTTAATGAAAATCAAAGACCGTTATGACACAATTATTAATGGTTTGAACCTAAAACTTTCTTTAGAGGAAGAATTTAAGAAAATCTCCGAGAATTTTAAAAATAAAGCAGGTGTTGATTATGCAGCGTCCCGCGGTGAGTATCTGAATGGTATCATTATGGCAAACTACCTTGGATATGAATTTGTGGATGCGGCAGAAGTGATCTTTTTTGATGAGGATGGCAACTTTATGCCGGAGAAAACAGATAAAGTACTGTCTGAGCGTCTTGCAAAAACAGAGCGTGCGGTCATTCCGGGATTTTACGGCGCAAAAGAGGATGGAACCATCAAAACATTTTCGCGTGGAGGTTCTGATATCACAGGATCTATCGTTTCGAGGGCAGTGCGGGCAACCTGTTATGAGAACTGGACCGATGTCTCCGGATTTTTGATCGCAGATCCAAGGATCATCGACAATCCAAAGCCGATCAAGACGATCACTTACCGTGAACTCCGCGAGCTCTCCTACATGGGAGCCGGCGTACTGCATGAGGATGCGGTATTCCCTGTGCGCAAAGCTGGTATACCGATCAATATCCGTAATACGAATGCACCGGAAGATGAGGGAACCTGGATCGTGGAGAGCACCTGCCATCAGTCAAAATATACGATCACCGGTATCGCAGGTAAAAAAGGTTTCGTTTCTGTAAACATTGATAAAGATATGATGAACTCCGAGATTGGATTTGGCAGAAAAGTGTTATCTGCATTTGAAGATAATGGAATTTCATTTGAACATATGCCATCCGGAATTGATACAATGACAATCTTTGTACACCAGCCGGAGTTTGAGGGAAAAGAGCAGGCTGTCATTTCGGCTATCCACAGATATGCGCAGCCGGACAGCATTGAGCTGGAGAGCGATCTTGCACTCATTGCAGTTGTTGGCCGTGGTATGAAATCCACACGCGGAACAGCAGGAAGAATTTTCTCTGCATTGGCACATGCAAACATCAATGTAAAAATGATCGATCAGGGATCATCTGAGTTAAACATCATTATTGGTGTAAGCAACGCAGATTTCGAGAATGCGATCAAGGCGATTTATGATATTTTTGTTATCACACAGTTATAGGATAAATGAAAAAACAAACTACTTTTCGTAAGACAATTGAAAAAGTATGGAAGAATAGGGCTGCAATCGTTATCGCAATTGCAGCCACTGTTTTTATGTGCGGATTGACGGCGCTGGAGTTTGTGGCGCTTCGGATGGAATGGAATCTTCCGGTGCTTGCGTATGTGACAGGTGATTCTGACAGCTATATTTTTGAGGAATACAGAAGTGATGAGATGAAACTGGATGAAAGCACGGAAAACGTAATGTTAGAAGAGGATATGCTGCAAGGCGAAAGTCAGAGCGAAAATTCCGGGAAAGATATCACACAGGGTGAAAGCCAGAGTGAGGATGATATTGTGCCAGGAGAAGGAAAGAACGAGAATGTTCGGCAGGAAGATACAGTGCAGGGCGAAAATCAGCAGGAAAAAGATTCGCAGCAGTCTGCTTCAGATGAAGCGGAATTTCCATATTACATAAAAGTAAATCGCAGACAAAACTGTATTACCGTATATACTTCAGACGAAAACGGCGAATATACGGTTCCGTATAAGGCAATGATCTGTTCCACAGGATTGTACAATGCAACACCGCGCGGCACATTTCATTTATCAACCAAATATCTATGGCGGGAACTGTACGGAAAAGTATATGGTCAGTATGCAACCCGGATCACAGGAGGCGTTTTGTTTCATTCGGTTCCATACTATAAAAAATCAAAAAGTGCTCTGTGCACAGAAAAATATAATAAACTTGGACAGCAGGCATCTATGGGATGTGTGCGGCTCACGGTGGAAGATGCAAAATGGATCGCAGATAACTGTCCATCGGGAACAACCGTGGAAATTTATGAGGATGATGATCCGGGACCATTGGGAAAACCTGAGGCAGCGCATATTGATACAGACAGTCCGAATAAAGGCTGGGATCCGACAGATCCGGATGTAGAGAATCCGTGGCATCAGCTGTCAGATGATGAATAAAAAATAAACATGAAAAAGGCGACATCGAAATTTTTTTTCTTTCAATGCCGCCTTTTAAACTATTTCGTCCATGGGACTATACCTCGCTATTCTTTTTTCTACTGTTCGTTCTGTTTGCCGCTTCATTTTGAAATTTCTAAACAATTTTTCTTATTGCCTATCATTTCTTTTATGAAACTCTCAAACAACTCTTTTGGACTTCTTCGCTTTTCTCTTCAATCTCTGAACCTGTTTTCTTATGACATTTGGAATTGTATCATATAAGAATGTTTCTGATCTGATACTAATTCAGGATTCCTTTCTTAGGATCGTCATGTTTTCATTTCATCTTTTGAAGGTAAAACCGAATGCAATTACTGTTTTGGTGGACTGTACCTCGATTCTTTTAAAATTCTTTTGGGTAAATCGTTATGTTTCTAGTGGTCCGTACCTCCTGTCTTTCATATTCTATTAGGTATTTCGTTACGTTTCTGGTGGACTGTACCTCCTTTATTTTTTTCTCTCTTGTTTTTTGTTAATTTAGTTATAACAGATAAAATAGAAAATGTCAATAATAAAATTAGAAAAATATAAAATAATTTTTAAAGATAAAAATAATTATATTAATTTTGCGAAATATTCAGAAAATATAAAAAGCATAAAAAATATAAGCAGGAACGAAAAATCCATATGCAGGACAACTTTGCAAAACATCAGATGGGAAGGAACCGGGAAACATTTCTTTCATATAATAAAATGAAGGGAGCGTAGGTGTGAAGGATATGAACGGTCAAACAATACTTCTTATAAGTGATATGCGTCAGGTATATCTGGCAGAAATCCTGACAAAAAAGGGGATGAGTGTGCGCTGCCTGGACATCAGAAACAGTCAGACAGTAGAAGAACAGCTTTTAAAATTAAAAAAATTTCTTGCCGGGGCGGCAATGCTGGTGCTTCCAATCCCGGTAACAAAAGTTCCAGAGCAGGAGCGGCTGAATGAAATTTTAAATAAAAATCTGGCAAATGATACGCTGGTGCTTGGTGGATGTTTTACAGAAGAACAGCGGGAACTTTTGGACAGGAGAGGAATCCGTTACCTTGATTTTATGGAGGATGAAGTGGTGGCACAGGAAAATGCGGTGGCAACGGCAGAGGGTGCGATCGCAGAACTTACCAACCACAGTCCTTATAATATAGAAGGTGCCAAAATTCTGGTGACCGGATACGGAAACTGTGGAAAGGCAATCGCAAAGAAACTCCGGGGACTGGGAGCGAGGGTGACAGTGCTTGCCAGACGCCGCGAGGTAAGAAAGCAGGCAAAAGAAGATGGATTTTATGCAGTTGATTTTGCATTCGGACCGGAGGAGGCAATGGGAGCGGCAATGCTTGTCAATACTGTGCCGGCACCGGTTGTGACGCGGGTGATCATCAAGGAACTTCCGCGTGATGCCTATATTCTGGATATTGCCTCAAAACCTGGCGGAACAGATTTTGCATGTGCAAAAGAGTTTGGCATCCGGGCAGATTTAGTGCTTGGCATTCCGGGAAAATATGCGCCAAAAGAAAGTGCATATATTCTGGAACGGTCCATGGAACGTTTTGCCGCAAAGTAAAAAACATAGACAGATAGATTCGTTTTTACAGAAAATGTGTGACAGAAAATATAGGTAACGAAATGATTCTTGATTTAAATAAAGCAGGAAGGTATGGAAAATGGATTTTTCAAAATGTAATATCGGACTTGGAATCACAGGTTCCTTCTGTATGTTTTCAAGAGCCAGAAAGGAAATAGAAAGGCTGACAGAACTTGGCGCAAATGTGATCCCTATTTTTTCATTTAATGCACAGACCTGTGATACCAGGTTTGGAAGCGCAAAAGATTATGTGGAAGGGATCTGTGATATCACAGGGAATGAGGGAATACGCACTATCTGCGCAGCGGAGCCAATCGGACCGAATAATTTTCTGGATATCATGGTGATCGCACCGTGTACCGGAAATACTGCGGCAAAACTCTGCAACGGGATCACAGATACACCGGTTCTTATGGCAGCCAAGGCACACATGAGAAATGGAAAGCCGCTTGTGATCTCGATTTCCACGAATGATGCACTTGGAGCTAATTTTAAAAATATTGGCATGCTCATGAATACCAAAAATGTGTATTTCGTTCCGTTTGGTCAGGATAACTGCAAGAGCAAGCCAAATTCCCTGGTCGCAAAAATGGAATTGCTGCCGGAGACCATTGAGTATGCATTAAACGGCAGACAGATCCAGCCGGTCATTCAGAATCCGGATTAAACCGGAGTTTCACTTACCGTGGAGCAGCAGATTTTGTGGTGCTTTCTTAGGGTGTGAAGGGCAGATATAAGCGTCCTCTCGCAAGTCGTGATTTTATCGGTTTATGAAAAGAAAAACGGTACAGACGAAATATGATGTTCCTGTTCGCCGGGCATTTCGCTGGGCTTCTGAACAACAATCATGTTCAGCTGAAGCTTCCATGATTGTTAGAATCCCAGCTCCATGGCTCACGAAGGAAATCATATTTGTCTGTACCGTTTTTCTTTCATTTACGTTACGGATGACTTGTGAGAGGACGTTTATACATGCCCGATTTACGCTATGAAGCGCACCACAGAATCTGCAATTTACGTTATGGAACTCACGGTTATGGGATGAGTGCCTATAGGATTAAAACTCAATCTGCATTCTTGAAATAAATGAATTAAGGTTTTTTAATGAATTTTAACAGAATAAAATAGAATTGTATATGTGATTATGGTAGAATATGATATTAATGATTTTGTCAATCGGAAATTACGGAGGAACTTTAATTATGACAATCAAAGATGCAATACCGCAGAGACACATGGTTCGCAAATACCTGAGTAAACCCATTCTTGCTGAAACGGTTACACTGTTGAATACCAGAATTGCCGATCACAATGCGAGATATGGTTTAAACTTGAAATTGGTCACTGGGAACTCTGACGGCATTGGAGGCATGGCGAAACTGTTGCTGACTAAAAGCGTGTACAATTACATTGTTCTTGCAGGACAAGATTGCGTTGATCTGGATGAGAAACTGGGTTACTGTGGAGCTGACCTGATTCTTTACGCACAAACCTTGGGGTTAAACACATGGTGGTGTGGCGGAATGTTCAACGGCAAGGGTGCACTTAAGCATCTGGAAAGCGCAAATGTTTGTGTCAATGGCGTTATTGCTATTGGCTATGGTCAGACGCAGGGAGTTCCACACAAGTCAAAGACTTCCGATGAAATCAGCAAGTATGATGGTGAGACACCGCAGTGGTTTAAGGATGGCGTGGAAGCACTGCTCTGCGCGCCAACGGCATTGAATAAACAGCCGTATATGGTTACAGGGAGAGGCAACAACGTGACTATTACAGCCGGTAACGGACATTTTTCTGGCATAGATCTAGGAATAGGAAAATATTTCTTTGAGGTTGGTGCTGGAAAAGATAATTTCGAATGGACTCTATAAGTATCTGCTGTTCGATAACTTCCAGATTGAGAAGGTGAACACTTTGGATATAGAGAAAATCAAATCATATTACAATCAAATAAGAAGTGAAGATTTATGTGATTGTGATTATTGTAGAAACAATATTCATGAAGTCGAAGCGGCTTATCCTACCTCTTTTATAGGCACTCATCCCCTAACCGTGAGTTACATAACGTAAATTACAGATTCTGTGGTGCAATTCATAACGTTGACCGGGCATGTATAAGCGTCCTCTCACAAGTCATCCATAACGTAAATGAAAGAAAAACGGTACAGACAAATATGATTTCCTTTGTGAGCCATGGAGATAAGACTCTTTAGAGGCTTATCGGAATGCCCGGCGAACAGGAACATCATATTTCGTCTGTACCGTTTTTCTTTTCATAAACCTATAAAATCACGACTTGCGAGAGGACGCTTATATCTGCCCTTCAAGCCCTAAGAAAGCACCACAGAATCTGCGACACTATGCTAGTGAAACTCCGGTTTATTTCTGCTCTGCTTCATAGGCTTCGCGACAGGCTTTGGCAAGCTGGTCTCCGCAGGAAGTTCCGCGTCCGTTGCAGGAAATTCCACCGATTTTCTGTTCTACCTGCTCAACGGTAAGACCTTCCACAAGCTTTGGAATTGCCTGAAGATTTCCATTACATCCACCGGTGAATTTTACATTGTGAACAATATTTCCCTCTAATTCCAACTCAATCAGAGTGGAACATGTACCTTTTGTTTTGTATACATACTTCATAATATATGCAGACCTCCTCTTTTGATGATACGATTCCATACATTATATATCATCCCGGAAGTGTTCGACAAGTTCTTTTTTTGGAAAATCAAAATACCCCGGATGTTATACCGGGGCATGAGTTAGTTGTTTATATTGTTAAAGTCGATACATAAATCTGGATAGATTCCTACGTTAATCGTATCTGAGAATGAGTATTCGTCAATATCCCCATGTTCCAGATCGTATACAGTAATCCGTTTTTTGTCTGGATCAACAATCCAGTATTCACGAACACCAGCAGTACGGTATTTGAATAGTTTTGTGTAATAGTCCATTCGTCTGCTGCCAGATGATACTATTTCTATAATCCAATCTGGTGCACCATTGCAGCCTTTATCTGTGAGTTTGGATTTGTCGCAGATGACGCTTATATCCGGTTCAACATAATTTTTGTCATCTGCATTTAGAAAAACGGCAAATGGAGCGATATATGGCTCACACGAACCCCCTCTTGATTTTATATAGGTGTTAATGATGGTAAAGAGATTGCCGGCTATAAGCTGATGTCTGCGTGTGGGTGGAGCCATGTAATAGATTTGACCATCGATCAGTTCGGCGCGTTCCCCTTCCGGGAGGTTATAAATATCATCTGTAGTATAGATTCTTTCCTGTGGTAAAGTCATTAGAACACCACCTTTCATAAATAATAGGGGATAAGAGTATCTTCATCATCTTGCAATAGAATTATAGCTTATAATTAAAAATATGTACATAATATAAAAAAATAAAGATATCTGTTTGCGGAGGGTTACTGTTGGCTTAGCAGTAAAACACTTGCTGTTTTGCTGCGGAGGACGGCAATTAAATTATGTATACATAAATCCGACAGGATAATTTTCAGTTAATAAAAAATTCACAAATCGTTTACGCCTATTTTTGTTGTGGTGAAGCCTAAAAAGTGTTACAATAGCGATACCGTGCGAGGTTTCTGCATAAATGACAGAAATTTTTCAAATAACAGAGCCGGGACAGGAATAGGAGTTTTTATGGGAGCATTGACAAAAATCTTCGGGACACACAGCGAGAGAGAGCTGAAAAGAATCTATCCGCTTGTTGACAAAGTAGAGTCTTATCGTGACTCTATGCAGAAACTTTCCGATGAAGAATTAAGAAACAAAACAAAAGAATATAAAGAGCGTCTGGAAAAGGGCGAGACTTTGGATGACCTTTTGCCGGAAGCATTTGCAACGGTTCGTGAAGCAGCAAAACGTGTGCTCGGCATGGAGCATTACCGCGTACAGATTATCGGTGGTATCATTCTTCACCAGGGACGTATTGCAGAGATGAAGACCGGTGAAGGTAAGACACTTGTTTCTACACTGCCTGCATACCTGAATGCACTGGAAGGCAAAGGCGTCTGCATCGTAACCGTCAATGATTACCTTGCGAAACGAGATTCTGAGTGGATGGGACAGGTTCATGAATTCCTTGGACTGAAAGTCGGTGTCGTGTTAAATTCCATGACGAACGATGAGCGCAGGGAAGCATATAACTGCGATATTACTTATGTTACAAATAACGAACTTGGTTTCGATTATCTGAGAGATAACATGGTGATCTACAAAGAGCAGCTTGTTCAGCGTGGATTGCATTATGCCATCATCGATGAGGTCGACTCAGTATTGATCGACGAGGCGAGAACACCGCTGATCATTTCCGGTCAGAGTGGTAAATCCACCAAGCTATATGAAGCGTGCGATATTCTCGCAACACAGTTAAAACGTGGTGAGGATGTGCCGGAGTACTCCAAGATGGATGCCATCATGGGTATTGAACAGGAAGAGACAGGAGACTTTGTTGTCAACGAGAAGGACAAAGTTGTCAACCTGACACAGGAAGGTGTGAAAAAGGTTGAGCAGTTCTTCAAGATCGATAACCTTGCAGATGCAGAGAACCTTGAGATCCAGCACAATGTGATCCTTGCTCTGAGAGCACATAATCTGATGTTCCGCGATCAGGACTACGTGGTAAAAGATAACGAGGTTATGATCGTTGATGAATTTACCGGACGTATTATGCCGGGACGCCGTTATTCAGACGGACTTCATCAGGCGATCGAAGCGAAAGAGCATGTAAAAGTAAAACGTGAGAGCAAGACGCTTGCAACGATCACATTCCAGAACTTCTTTAACAAATTTGACAAAAAGGCCGGTATGACTGGTACAGCACTCACAGAGGAAAAGGAGTTCCGTGATATTTACGGTATGGACGTTATTGAAATCCCGACCAATAAACCGGTCCAGCGTATCGATCATCATGATGCCGTATATAAGACCAAGAAAGAAAAATATCGTGCAGTTGTCGAGGAAGTGAAGAAGGCACATGAGAAAGGACAGCCGGTACTGGTTGGTACGATCAACATTGATACTTCTGAGTTACTCAGCGGCATGTTAAAAAGAGAGGGAATCCCTCATACTGTATTAAATGCGAAGTTCCACGAACTGGAGGCTGAGATCGTAGCAGGTGCCGGACAGCATGGAGCAGTTACGATCGCGACAAACATGGCAGGCCGTGGTACGGATATTAAGCTTGATGACGACGCAAGAGCAGCAGGCGGTTTAAAGATCATTGGTACGGAACGTCATGAATCAAGACGTATTGACAATCAGCTCCGCGGTCGTTCCGGACGTCAGGGAGATGTGGGAGAATCACAGTTCTTCATTTCACTTGAAGATGATCTGATGAGACTCTTTGGCTCTGATAAACTGATGGATGTGTTCAATGCACTTGGTGTTCCGGAAAATGAACAGATCCAGCACAAGATGCTTACCTCTGCCATCGAGAAAGCACAGCAGAAGATTGAGGCTAATAACTACGGAATCCGAAAGAATCTGTTGGAGTACGATCAGGTTATGAATGATCAGAGAGAGATTATTTACAAAGAGCGTCTGCGCGTGTTAAATGGAGAGAGCATGAGAGATGCGATTTTCAAGATGATCACAGACCGCGTAGAGAGTTGTGTGGACACCTGTATTTCTTCTGAGATTCCAAAAGATGAGTGGAATTTAAATGAACTGAATCAGTTACTGCTTCCTATCATTCCTCTGGAACCTATAACGGAAGAAACGATTGCTGATATTAAGAATAATAAAGAACTGAAACATCTCTTGAAAGAGAAAGCTGTGAAGTTATATGAAGCAAAAGAGACAGAGTTCCCTGAACCGGAACAGTTCCGTGAGTTAGAGCGAGTTGTCTTATTGAAAGTGATTGACCAAAAATGGATGGATCACATTGATGATATGGATCAGCTTCGTCAGGGCATCGGACTTCAGGCATATGGACAGAGAGATCCGCTTGTTGAGTACAAGATGGCAGGATTTGATATGTTCGATGAGATGACAGCGAATATTCAGGAAGATACGATCCGCCTGTTATATCATGTGAAGATTGAACAGAAAGTAGAGCGTGAGCAGGTTGCAAAAGTAACCGGAACGAACAAGGATGATTCAACTCCTGCTGAACCGAAGAAACGTGCAGCAGCAAAGATTTATCCAAACGATCCGTGTCCATGCGGTTCTGGAAAGAAATACAAACAGTGCTGTGGAAGATTTGCAGAATAGAAATAAAATGTGCAGAGCATTTAGATTCACAAGAGTCTGAATGCTCTATATTTTTATCAGAACTAATGTTCGGATAAAGCCTATACAAATTTTCAAAATTGTGTTATATTCTTAAGAGACATTCGTCCGTATATTCCCTCAGAAAATATACCATACTTTATTAAGATAACACCCGGAGGTGATTTTTGTGCAAAAGGAACAACAAATATTCAAACTACATGCCCCATACCAGCCAACCGGTGACCAGCCCCAGGCGATCGAAGAACTGGTAAGAGGCTTCAAGGAAGGCAATCAGTTCGAGACTTTGCTCGGTGTGACCGGCTCCGGTAAGACCTTCACGATGGCGAACGTCATCGCACAGCTGAATAAGCCGACTTTGATCATTTCGCACAATAAGACACTGGCGGCTCAGCTTTACGGTGAGTTCAAGGAATTTTTCCCGGAGAATGCAGTGGAATATTTTGTCTCCTATTACGATTATTATCAGCCGGAGGCTTATGTACCACAGACGGACACTTATATTGCCAAGGATTCTGCGATCAATGAGGAGATTGATAAATTGCGCTTGTCTGCCACGGCGGCACTTGTAGAGCGTAAAGATGTGATCGTGATCGCCTCGGTTTCCTGTATCTATGGCCTGGGCAGCCCGGAGGACTACCTTGGAATGATGGTTTCTCTGCGTCCGGGAATGGAGAAGGACAGAGATGAGGTCATCCGTGCACTGGTCGATATCCAGTACACAAGAAATGACATGGATTTTCACCGTGGTACATTCCGTGTGCGCGGTGACACGGTAGAGATTTTTCCGGCAAACTACAGTGATACGGCAATCCGGGTGGAATTTTTCGGAGATGAGATTGACCGGATCACCGAGATCGATGTGCTGACAGGGGAAGTCAAGTGCAGTCTGGAACATTTTGCAGTTTTTCCTGCTTCACACTATGTTGTTCCGATGGAAAAGATTCAGAAGGCCTGCGTGAATATTGAAGCGGAAATGGAAGAGCGCGTAAAGTATTTCAAGGGGGAGGACAAGCTGCTGGAGGCACAGCGCATCGCAGAGAGAACCAATTTTGACATTGAGATGTTGAAAGAAACAGGATTCTGCAGCGGCATTGAAAATTATTCCAGACATCTTGCAGGACTTCCGGCGGGAGCAACGCCACATACATTAATGGACTATTTTAAGGACGATTTCCTGATCATTGTGGATGAGTCACATATTACGATTCCACAGATCGGAGGAATGTATGCGGGTGACCAGTCCAGAAAATCAACGCTTGTTGATTACGGATTCAGACTTCCTTCTGCAAAAGATAACAGACCTTTGAATTTTGAAGAGTTTGAGAGCAAGATTGACCAGATGCTTTTTGTTTCCGCGACACCAAATACGTATGAAGATGAGCATGAGTTACTTCGTGCAGAGCAGATTATCCGGCCAACCGGTCTGCTTGATCCTGAGGTGGTAGTCCGGCCGGTAGAGGGACAGATTGATGATCTGATCGGAGAAGTGAATAAAGAGACGGCAAAGAAGCATAAGGTTTTGATCACAACTCTGACCAAAAGAATGGCAGAAGATCTGACGGACTATATGAAAGAACTCGGTATCCGTGTAAAATATCTGCATTCGGATATTGATACTCTGGAACGTGCAGAGATTATCCGTGACCTGCGTCTGGATGTGTTTGATGTTCTGGTTGGAATTAACCTGCTCCGGGAAGGACTGGATATTCCGGAGATCACACTTGTGGCGATTCTGGATGCAGACAAAGAGGGATTCTTACGTTCTGAGACATCCCTGATCCAGACCATTGGACGTGCGGCGCGTAACAGCGAGGGACATGTCATCATGTATGCGGATAAGATTACCGATTCCATGCGCAATGCGATCGACGAGACAGAACGGCGACGCAGGATCCAGCAGGAATATAATAAAGAACATAACATCACGCCGAAAACAATTCAGAAGTCTGTCCGTGATCTGATCAGTGTATCTAAGAAAGTGGCACAGGAGGAACTGAACTTCAAGAAAGATCCGGAGTCCATGAACAAGGAGGAACTGACGAAGCTGATCGCAGATATTCAGAAGAAAATGCAGAGAGCAGCGGCAGATCTGAACTTCGAGGCGGCAGCAGAATACCGCGACCAGATGCTGCAATTGAAAACAATGCTTCAGGATTTATAATAAGGTGGAAGGGCAATTGCTTAATAAAATATAGAAGGGTGCAGATATATGAAAACATCAGAGAACCGCAAATACATCAAGATACGCGGTGCGAATGAACATAATTTGAAGAATATTGATGTGGATATTCCGAGAGATGAATTTGTTGTGCTGACCGGACTTTCCGGTTCCGGTAAATCATCTCTTGCGTTTGACACAATTTATGCGGAGGGACAGAGACGGTATATGGAGTCGTTGTCCTCCTATGCAAGACAGTTTTTAGGACAGATGGAAAAACCAAATGTTGAGAAAATCGAAGGGCTTTCTCCGGCAATTTCCATCGATCAGAAATCTACAAACCGGAATCCGAGGTCAACGGTCGGAACGGTCACGGAGATCTACGACTATTTCCGGCTGCTTTACGCAAGGATCGGGGTACCGCATTGTCCAAAGTGTGGAAAAGAGATCAAAAAGCAGACGGTCGATCAGATGGTCGATCAGATCATGGAGCTGCCGGAGCGTACTAAGATCCAGCTTTTAGCACCGGTGGTCAGAGGAAGAAAAGGAGAGCATCAGAAGTTTTTCGAGCAGGCAAAGCGAAGCGGTTATGTCCGTGTCGTTGTAGATGGAAATCTTTATGAACTGTCTGAGGAGATCAAGTTAGAGAAGAATAAAAAGCACAACATCGAGATTGTTGTGGATCGTCTTATGGTAAAACCGGGGATCGAAAAACGACTGACAGATTCCATTGAGAATGTGCTGCAGCTGGCAGATGGATTGATGATCGTGGATGTGATCGATGGAGAACCAATTCAGTTTTCTGAGAGTTTTTCATGCCCGGACTGCGGTATCAGTATCGATGAAGTGGAGCCGAGAAGTTTCTCTTTCAACAATCCGTTTGGTGCGTGTCCGACCTGCTTTGGGCTTGGATATAAAATGGAGTTTGACATTGATCTGATGATCCCGGATAAGAGGTTGAGCATTTCGGAGGGGGCAATCCAGGTGATGGGCTGGCAGTCCTGCACCGATAAGAGCAGCTTCACCTATGCGATTTTAAAAGCGCTGACGGAAGAATATCATTTTTCACTGGATACACCGTTCCGGGAATATCCGGATGAGATAAAAGATGTTTTGATCAATGGAACACACGGAAAAGAACTGAAAGTACGCTATAAAGGACAGCGCGGTGAGGGCGTGTATGATGTCGCATTTGACGGTCTGATCCGCAATGTGCAGAGAAGATACCGTGAGACTTCCTCTGAGACGATGAAAGCAGAGTATGAACAGTTTATGCGTATCACGCCGTGTGAAGCCTGCCATGGACAGCGCCTGAAACCGGAATCCCTCGCAGTAACGGTTGCAGACAAAAATATTTATGAGATGACTTCCATGTCGGTGAAGAATCTTAAGACGTTTGTAGATCAGATGGAACTCACAAAACAGCAGCATCTGATCGGCGACCAGATTTTAAAAGAAATCCGTGCAAGAGTGGGATTTTTAAATGAGGTTGGACTGGATTATCTGTCATTGTCGAGAGCGACAGGAACACTGTCCGGCGGTGAGGCACAGCGTATCCGTCTTGCAACTCAGATTGGTTCCGGTCTTGTGGGGGTTGCCTACATTCTGGACGAACCGTCGATCGGACTGCACCAGAGAGACAATGATAAGCTTCTAGGGGCATTGATGAATTTAAGAGACCTTGGCAACACGCTGATCGTTGTGGAACATGACGAGGATACGATGCGGGCGGCGGACTACATTGTGGATATCGGACCGGGAGCCGGCTCACATGGTGGACAAGTGGTTGCGTGCGGTACTGCAGAAGAGATCATGCAGAACCCGGATTCTGTCACGGGGGCATATCTGAGTGGAAGAATCCAGATCCCGGTTCCAAAGGAGCGCAGAAAACCGACAGGCTTTCTTACGATCAAGGGCGCAAGGGAAAATAATTTAAAAAATATCGACGTGGATATTCCGTTGGGCGTTATGACCTGCATTACCGGTGTTTCGGGTTCTGGAAAGAGTTCGCTGACAAATGAGATTTTGTACAAACATCTGGCGAGGGATTTAAACCGTGCAAGGTGCATTCCGGGAGAACATGACGATATCCTTGGACTGGAGCAGCTGGACAAGGTGATCGATATTGACCAGTCTCCGATCGGCAGAACGCCGCGTTCAAATCCGGCGACTTATACCGGTGTCTTCGATATGATCCGCGATCTTTTTGCGGGAACGCCGGATGCAAAGGCAAAAGGATATAAAAAAGGACGTTTCAGTTTCAATGTGAAAGGCGGACGATGTGAGGCATGCACAGGGGATGGAATTATCAAAATTGAGATGCATTTCCTGCCGGATGTCTATGTGCCTTGTGACGTGTGCGAAGGAAAGCGGTATAACAGAGAGACGCTTGAAGTAAAATATAAAGGAAAAAGCATTTATGATGTGCTGGATATGACGGTGGAGGAAGCATTGGAGTTTTTTAAGAACGTGCCGTCCATTGAACGCAAGATCCAGACTTTATATGATGTGGGACTTTCCTATGTAAAACTCGGACAGCCATCTACGGAACTGTCCGGTGGTGAAGCACAGCGTATCAAACTCGCAACAGAACTCAGCAAGCGCAGCACAGGTAAGACCATTTACATTTTGGATGAGCCGACAACAGGGCTTCATTTCGCAGATGTGCACAAATTGATCGAGATTCTGCGAAGACTTTCAGATGGAGGTAATACCGTAGTCGTCATTGAACACAATCTGGATGTCATTAAGACCGCTGATTATATCATCGATATGGGACCGGAAGGTGGAGACGGCGGCGGAACTGTGATCGCCAAAGGAACACCGGAGGAAGTTGCCAAAGTGAAAGGATCCTATACCGGACAGTATGTAAAAAAATATCTTAAGAAGTAAAGAACAGGATGTACGCATCGCGTACATCCTGCTGCAATGGACAGAGATGTGATACACTGCAGATTTGCGGTCGTCATAACAAAAAAGGTGTCTCGCATGAGACACCTTAAAATTTCGGGGAGTGCTCCTCCGATATCCGTAGATATCGAAGAAGCATGAGTTATGAAAAATTATATTAGCCGACTTAATAAGTCATATTAGCTAGTACGATTATAATATAAAAAGAAAATGTGACCATTTTGTGATGAAAAAATAAAAAAAATCTTATGAAGCATCATTTATTAAAAAAATCTTATTTTTCTTGAAAAATAGGATTTTCTGGAAAAAAAACTTTGAAAAATATAACTTTTTGTATATAATAAGATTGTATATGTAAAAATAGGAGTAGTATCGTACTTCTTATTTTAATAGTGCAGAAGAAAAAAGTGATTTTTAATGTATTTCCGTATATCTCATACAGGAAAATATTGACATACATTCCAAACAATTCCAGAAAGGGGAATATCATAATTATGATGAGTACAGATATTGGTATCGATCTGGGTACCGCAAGTATATTAGTATATATCAAGGGCAAAGGGGTCGTATTAAAAGAGCCGTCTGTTGTCGCTTTTGACCGTGATACAAATAAAATCAAAGCCATTGGGGAAGAGGCGAGATTAATGCTCGGCAGAACACCGGGTAATATTGTTGCTGTAAGACCACTCCGCCAGGGCGTTATCTCGGATTATACAGTTACGGAGAAAATGATCAAATATTTCATTCAGAAGGCTCTTGGCAAGAAAACATTCCGCAAGCCAAGAATCAGTGTCTGCGTGCCAAGTGGTGTGACAGAGGTTGAGAAGAAAGCCGTTGAGGATGCGACCTATCAGGCAGGAGCAAGAGAGGTTTCTATTATTGAGGAGCCGATCGCAGCAGCTATCGGAGCCGGAATTGATATTGCAAGACCTTGTGGTAATATGATCGTAGATATCGGTGGCGGTACAGCAGATATCGCTGTCATTTCTCTGGGCGGCTCAGTTGTGAGTACTTCAGTCAAGATCGCCGGGGATGATTTTGACGAGGCAATCGTCCGCTATATGAGAAAGAAACACAATCTCCTGATCGGTGAGCGGACCGCAGAGGATATCAAGATTAAGATTGGAACATGTTTCCCATTAGCACAGAATGAGACGATGGATGTGCGTGGACGTAATCTGGTAACAGGTCTTCCAAAGACAGTAACGGTCTCTTCAGAGGAGACAGAGGAAGCGCTGCGCGAGCCTACTTTGCAGATTGTCGAGGCAGTACACTCTGTATTGGAGAAAACTCCACCGGAGCTTGCTGCCGATGTTGCAGACCGCGGTATCGTACTTACCGGCGGCGGTGCATTGCTTCGCGGTCTGGAAGAACTGATCGAGGACAGGACCGGAATCAATACTATGACAGCAGATGATCCAATGACATGTGTTGCGATTGGTACAGGAAAATATGTAGAATTTTTATCTGGAAAACGTGATGACGATTAAGCTAATCTTTCTGTCATATCGACCGAAATATAATATTGGATAAAACGTGATTGACAGGTGGAGACACAACGATTGATGCGAGGTGTAATATATGATCAAAGGCTTATATACAGCATATACAGGTATGGTGAATGAACAGAAGAGATTAGATGTTCTCACGAATAATCTGGCAAATGCAGACACAAATGGCTATAAAAAAGAAGGAACAACATCGCAGACATTTGCGGATGAACTGGCAATTAAGATAAAGGATACCTCTTCTTATGGCCTGAATAAAAAACTTGGTGTGATCAGTATGGGTGTGCACCTTGGTGAGACTTATACCAATTATGATCAGGGAAGTATCAAAGTGACGGACAATGAGACAGATGTGGCATTGGCTGGAAATGGATTTTTTGCAATTGCTTTTACGAATAAAGCAGGGGAAACTTCTGTGAAGTATACAAGAGATGGAGCTTTTACCGTGAATACAGAGGGCTATCTGGTAACAAAGGATGGCGATTATGTGTTGAATCAGGCGGGTGCACAGAATACCGATCCGAATGCAAGAATCCGGTTAAATCCGAATGCGAAGATTACCATTGATGAGTTAGGGAATATTTATCAGAATGACCAGCTTGTTACAAGAATAGGCGTTGTTGATTTTGATGATTATAATTATATTTCCAAGTATGGTGAGAATCTGTATGATCTTGTGGATGGAGGACAGATCACAGCTTCTGATGCAAAGGTGCAGCAGGGATGTATTGAAGGCTCTAATGTGAATGTTGTGGATGAGATGGTAAAGATGATCACTATCTCAAGAGCTTATCAGGCAGGACAGAAAGTGATCAATACAGTAGACGAGACATTGGACAAGACCGTAAATCAGGTGGGAAAAGTATAATATAAGGTATAGTTGGAGGAGATCAGACTATGATGAGAGCACTTTATACTGCAGCTTCCGGAATGAGAGCGCAGCAGACCAACGTAGATAATATTTCAAATAACATTGCGAATGTCAATACAACAGCATTTAAATCCCAGAAGACAGAGTTTAAATCACTATTATATCAGACCATTCAGACCAGAACGACAAGTGCAAATGGTGAGGAAAAACCAATCGGAGCGCAGGTGGGACTTGGAACAAGAGTTGCGTCCAACACCACAAGCTATACGCAGGGTGCGCTGCTTGAGGATGAGAGCAAATCTGCTTTTGCAATCGAAGGAAATGGATTCTTTCAGGTGAGAGGGGCAGATGGGACAACTTACTATACCAGAAATGGTAATTTTAACTGGAGTATTGGTCCGACAGGAACAACCCTTACCAATACCGATGGATATCCGGTTCTGGATTCCAATGGAAACACCATTGTTCTTCCGAATAATGTCAATTCTGAGAAGGCGGTAGTGACAACGGATGGTCAGGTTGGCTATTATAACAATGCGGGTGCTTATGTAAGTATGAACCGGACAATTGGCCTCAGCCAGTTTAGCAATCCTGCAGGCTTGGAAAAAGCAGGATCTAATCTTTTGAGAGCGACAAATGCATCCGGGGCAGCACTTAATGAAGCAACCAATGCGAACCTCACAAGAAGTAAAATCCATCAGAGTTATCTGGAAGGCTCAAATGTACAGGTAGCAGATGAGATGGTAAATCTGATCGTGGCACAGCGTGCATATCAGTTAAACTCAAAAGCGATCACAACATCCGATGATATGTTAGAGCAGGCAAATAACCTGAAACGTTAGTTTTTTTACATTCTACAGGAGGCTGAAAAAATATGAGTATGTCAATTGACAGCATGGCATCCATGCTGAATACGACCAATACAGATGCAACAACCAATTACAATGCCAATGCATTGAAAAAATCATTAAACGGTGTATCTTCCGACACATCTGCGGATGAACTGATGCAGGTTTGCAAAGATTTTGAATCTTATTTCGTAGAAGAAGTCATAAAAGAGGTAAAAAAGAATTTACTCCCGGATGATGAGGAGAAAGATGCATCATTATCCACAATGACAGATTATACGATGGATTTTGCAGTGGAAAAGATTGCAGACGAACTCATTGATCAGGTTGGTGGTAACTTTACACAGTCATTGTATGAGCAGATGAAACGTAATTATAATATTGATTGATCAGAGTACATAGAACGATACCATTCATAGCAGGACTCAGACAGTGTCTGGTATGAATGACAGAAATTAAGAATCACAGGCTGTCGCTTTAAGAGATTATTTCTTAATGCGGCAGCTTTTTACTTTACGAATCATTTGGTTTCAGATAGAAAGAAATGGATTAGAAAGTTATGGAGAAATTAGCAGGATATGTGGAGCATATCATATACCGCAATACGGACAATGGTTATACAGTACTCAATCTGGTGAGCGGCGAGGATGAGATCACCTGTGTCGGCATTTTTTCGACGATCGCAGAAGGGGAAAATATTGAGGCGACTGGCGATTATACCGATCATCCGACGTATGGCACACAATTTAAAGTGGTGAGCTTTGAAGAGAAGGCGCCGGAAGATCAGGAGGCGATCGAACGCTACCTTGGATCGGGTGCGATCAAGGGAATCGGGCTTGCAATGGCAGCCCGTATTGTGCGGAGGTTTAGGGAAGATACATTCCGGATCATTGAGGAAGAACCGGAGCGGCTTGCGGAAGTAAAAGGAATCAGCGAGCGGAAGGCAATGGAGATTGCAAGTCAGGTAAATGAAAAGCGAGACCTGCGGCAGGCGATGATCTTTTTACAGCAGTTTGGAATTACTATGAATCTTGCGGTAAAAATTTATAATAAATATGGACAGGAAGTGTATGGAATCTTAAAAGAGAATCCGTACCGGCTTGCAGATGATATCGAGGGAGTGGGTTTCCGGACAGCGGACGATATTGCAGCAAAGGCAGGAATCCGGACGGATTCTGATTTCCGTGTGCGGAGTGGGATATTGTATACACTGCTTCAGGCGTCTGGTGAGGGGCATACCTTTTTGCCACAGGAGGAACTGACAGCAAAAACAAGTGAATTGTTGGGAATCGACAAAGATATCATCGAAAAAAATTATATGGATCTGTCAATTGACCGGAAAATCATTATGAAGCAGTCGGGAGAGCAGACGCAGATTTATTCAGCTTCTTTTTATTATATGGAAGCAAATACGGCAACAATGCTCCGAGAACTGGATATTGCCTATGATGTGGCAGATGTAGAGATAGAGCAGCGAATCAATAACATTGAGAAACAGACAGGAATGCAGTTGGATGAACATCAGGTGCAGGCGGTAAAAGAGGCGGTACGAAACGGTCTTTTGGTCATCACGGGTGGTCCTGGTACAGGTAAGACAACTACGATCAATACGATCATCCGATATTTTGAGATGGAAGGCACGGACATTTTTCTGGCAGCGCCAACAGGACGTGCCGCAAAAAGAATGAGTGAGACAACCGGATTTGAAGCGCGGACGATTCACCGCATGCTGGAATTAAATGGTGGCATGGAAGGAAGTGCCGGATTTGAACGTAATGAAACGAATCCATTGGAAACGGACCTTGTGATTATTGATGAGATGTCGATGGTTGACATAACACTGATGAATTCTCTTTTAAAAGCAATCGCACCGGGAACCAGACTGATCCTTGTAGGAGATATCAACCAGCTTCCAAGTGTCGGACCGGGAAGCGTGTTAAAGGACATCATCCAGTCGGAAGCATTCAATGTGGTTATGCTGACAAAAATTTTTCGTCAGGCGTCGACAAGTGACATCATTGTGAATGCACATAAGATCAATCGTGGGGAAGAGGTTTCCCTGGATAATAAAAGCATGGATTTCTTTTTTCTGAAGCGATATGAGGCAGATATCATCATCAATGTGGTACTTCAGTTAGTAAAGCAGAAAATGCCGAAATTCGTGGATGCAACACCGTATGATATTCAGGTGCTTACACCTATGCGGAAAGGTCTTCTGGGGGTGGAACGACTGAATGGGATCCTCCAGCAGTATCTCAATCCGCCGGATCAATCAAAGCGGGAAAAAGAGCATGGCGATATGGTATTCCGCGAGGGGGATAAAGTCATGCAGACCAAGAACAACTATCAGTTGGAGTGGGAAATCTGCACAAAATTTGGTCTCACTGTGGATAAAGGAATGGGAATCTTCAACGGTGATATGGGAATCATCACGGAGATCAATGATTTTGCAGAGACGATGACCGTGGAATTTGATGAGGGAAGAAAAGTAGAGTACTCTTACAAGCTTCTGGATGAGCTGGAACTAGCTTACGCTATTACCATTCACAAATCACAGGGAAGTGAATACCCGGCTGTTGTGATCCCTTTGCTCAGTGGACCATCAATGCTCATGAACCGGAATCTGTTATATACGGCTGTGACGAGGGCAAGAAAATGCGTCACACTCGTTGGAAATGATACAACCTTCAATCAGATGATCCAGAATACGTCACAGCAGAAACGCTATAGTGGACTGTGCGACCGTATCCGTGAAAGCGTGTTGTAAACCGGAGTTTAACGGACGTAGTGTCGCAGATTCTGTGGTGCTTTTATAGGTTGTGAGGGGCAGATATAAGCGTCCTTTCACAAGTCAGAATTTTATATGTTAATGAAAAAGAAAAACGGTATAAACGAAATATTATGTTTCTGTTCGCTGGACATTCCGATAGGCTTCTGAGCAACAATCTTGAGAAGCAGTGCTTCCCAAGATTGTTAGAATCCTATCTCCATAGCTCACAAAGAAAATAATATTTGTTTATACCGTTTTTCTTTCATTTACGTTATGGATGACTTGTGAGAGGACGCTTATATTTGCCCAATCAACGTTATGGATTGCACCACAGAATCTGCAATTTACGTTATGGAACTCACGGTTATGGGAGGAGTGCCTATAAGATAAGGTCAAAACTCAATCTGCATCCTTGAAATAAATGAATTAGGTTTTTTTAATGAATTTTAACGGAATAAAATAGAATTGCATATGTGATTATGGTAGAATATGATATTAATGATTTTGTCAATCAGAATTTTTAGGAGAAAACGATGAAGAAATGGACAAAAATATTGTTGATAATAGTTATAGTTATTTTACTTTTGTTTGTGGGAATGTCCTATTTTATAGGGACGCAAGTTTTCATGGGGTCTACTCAATTGGTTACTTGTGAAGATACTTCAAAAGTGAAAGATAGTTTTTGGGAAAGATATAATATGGATTATGATGTTTTCTGCAGTACATATACTATAGAAAAAGTTGAAATCACTTCAACTTTTGATGAACATATGATACCGGCAGATTACATATATGCTCTTGGTGAAGAAGGAGATAAGAATAATCCAACAGTTATTTTAGTGCATGGTCTTGGTGGAAATCGTTATACCAATTATCCTTTAGCAGAAATGTTTTTGCAGAAAGGATATAATGTATTGACTTATGACCAGAGAAGTAGCAACGAAAATACAGCTCAATATACTACATTTGGATACTGGGAAAAATATGATTTGATTGATTACATTGATTATGTCTATAGCCATGCACCGGAGCAAGTGATAGGAATATGGGGTACATCGTTTGGTGGAGCAACTGCAGGATTAGCAATGGGAGATAAGGATGTTGAAAACAAAGTGGATTTTCTGATTCTAGATTGTCCGGTTAGTGATATGAAATGGATGGTAGAAGAAGAAATGAGAAAGATGGATATTGGATTGCCTATATCTTACATGACATTCTGTGGCAACATTATCAACAAAATGGAATTGGGATTTAGTTATGATGATGCAAATGTATGTGACAAAATTGCAGATATTGAAATTCCGGTTTTGGTAATAAACAGTGAAGCGGATACATTAACCCCACAGTTTATGGGACAAGAAATATATGATTCAATACAAAATGAAGAAATTAAAATGATTTGGACGGTAACTGATAGTGAACATACAGAAATATGGTTAGATCACAACCAAGAATATCGAGAAAAGGTTCAAGAATTATTGAATTTTACTAAATAATAGAAATAGGGAAAGTAAACTTTGAATTTGTCTGCGAAAAGCCCATAAATAAGCGGATGTTAATATGTATTGCTTGTGGCAACGGCTCTATTGAATATAGAATTGAGCTATCAAAAACAAGGAGGCAGAGATTATGCTAAATGAAAATATCAAAAGAATTAGAAAGTCAAAAGGGCTGTCGCAAGAAGAACTGGCAATTAAACTGAACGTAGTAAGACAGACAGTATCAAAATGGGAGAATGGTTTGTCAGTTCCAGATTCCAGTATGCTGATTATTTTGGCGAATGAACTGGATACTACTGTAAGTGAATTACTTGGAGAACCTATAGCAGAACCGACTACCGATGATTTAAAGATTCTTTCTGAAAAATTGGAAGTTATTAATTTGCAGCTTGCAAAAAGAAGTATAACAAAGGTAAAAACGATTCGATGGATTCTTATTTCATTGTGTGCGGTTATAGTGGTAATATTTATCGCACTTGCATCTACGAATAGTTTTTATTTGGATTGGAATTACAATGATCCTGAGTTGGCAGTGGCAGGAACAATACTGCATGGGTTTGAATTCTTGTTTGTAAGACTCGCACCGATTGTTTTTTGGACTTCGGTGGTTGGAATTGTGGTGACATATAAGAAAAGATAAATTTCAGTTAGCAGGTTTGTTCGCCATGCCGACAGACTCACAAGCTGGCACTTGTTCGTTGTTGCGGCGTTCGCCGTATGCATCTGAACTCGAATATGTCTGCCTGTGAGCAAGCTCCCGTCAGCCAATTCGGTTCATCTGCGCATGGCTCATTGCTACGCGCAAAATCCCAATTTGAGGAGGTGAACACTTTGGATATTGAGAAAACCGAATCATATTACAATCAAATAAGAAATGAAGATTTATGTGATTGTGATTATTGTAGAAACAATATTCATGAAGTCAAAGCAGCTTATCCTACCTCTTTTATAGACACTCCATAACCGTGAGTTCCATAACGTAAATTGCAGATTCTGTGGTGTAATTCACAGCGTAAATGGGCATGTATAAGCGTCCTCTCACAAGTCATCCATAACGTAAATAAAAGAAAAACGGTACAGACAAATATGATTTCCTTTGTGAGCCATGGAGCTGGGATTCTAACAATCATGGAAGCTTCAGCTGAACATGATTGTTGTTCAGAAGCCCAGCGGAATGCCCGGCGAACAGGAACATCATATTTCGTCTGTACCGTTTTTCTTTTCATAAACCTATAAAATCACGACTTGTGAGAGGACGCTTATATCTGCCCACTCACAACCTATAAAAGCACTACAGAATCTGCGACACTACGCCAATTAACCTCCGGTTATGATAACAAGGCCTTGTCGTTTGCAAATTCCTGCCCGCTGACTTTTTCAAACTGGTGCAGCAGATCTTCAACCGTCAGTTTCTTCTTTTCCTCGCCGGAAATATTTAAGATAACTTTTCCTTCGTGCATCATGATCAGGCGATTTCCGTGCACAATAGCATCCTTCATATTGTGCGTTACCATCATAGCGGTCAGATGATTGTCGGAGATGATCTTGTCGGAAATCTCAAGTACTTTTGCGGCCGTTTTCGGATCAAGGGCAGCGGTGTGTTCATCTAACAGTAAAAGTTTTGGTTTCTGGATGGAAGCCATCAACAGTGTGATTGCCTGACGCTGTCCGCCGGAAAGCAGTCCGACTTTGCTGGTGAGACGATCTTCAAGACCTAAATCCAATGTTTTTAACATTTCCCGGTAGGTGTCGCGTTCTGCCTTCGTGATTCCCCAGCTTAACCCACGTTTTCTGCCACGGCGGGCTGCAATTGCCATATTTTCCTCGATGGACATGGTGGTTGCAGTTCCGGTCATAGGATCCTGAAAGACACGGCCTAAATATTTGGCACGCTTGTATTCGGATAATTTTGTGACATCATCACCACCAATAAATATTTTACCGGAATCCACTGGCCAGACACCTGCGACAGCGTTTAAAGTTGTGGATTTTCCAGCACCGTTACCACCGATAACAGTGACAAAATCGCCATCTTCTAATGTCAGATCAACTCCGTTTAAAGCAACTTTTTCATTGATCGTACCAGCGTTAAATGTTTTGCAGATATGATCGATTTTTAACATTTCAGCCATTATTTTGCCACTCCTTTCCTGCTATGTTTCGCTTTCAGATACGGGATTGAAAGGAAGATAGCTACTACAATTGCAGAGAATAATTTCAGGTCGTCGGATGGGAATTTCAACCATAAAACAACACTTAAAACAAGGTAGTACAGGATAGCTCCGGCAATGACGGAGAGCAGTGTGTAAGCAAATGCAATTTTTTTGCCGGCACACATTTTTCCAAAGAGGACATCGCCAATGATAACAGCAGCAAGTCCGATAACGATCGCACCACGTCCCATATTGACATCCGCTGCTCCCTGATACTGGGCGTAAAGTCCACCGGAAAGTCCTACAAGACCGTTAGAGATCATCAGTGCAAGTACGGTATGAAAATCAGTGTTGATTCCCTGCGCTCTTGCCATCTGCCGGTTACAGCCGGTTGCACGGATTGCATGTCCCTGCTCTGTTCCGAAATACCAGTAGAGAATGGCAACGAGTACAACGCAGAAGAGGATACAGGTCGTAAACATACGGATTTTGCTTGCAGTTGAGTCCGAAATATAACGGAGTGACACAACAAGGCTGTATTTGTCAACGCTGACTGCCTGATTGGAGCTTCCGAGAATATTTAAGTTGATAGAGTAAAGTGAAATCTGCGTCAGGATACTTGCAAGGATTCCCGGGATCCCAAGTGCGGTATGTAACATTCCGGTGATAAATCCGGCGGCCATTCCTGCAAGAAAAGCAAAGATAAGAGCAAGCCATGGGTTCATGCCTGCGCGGATCAGCATAACGGCGACTGCACCTCCGGTCGCCATGGAACCGTCAACGGTCAGATCGGCAAAATCCAACAATTTGTAAGTAATGTAGACTCCAAGTGCAAGGAGTCCCCAGATGAGTCCCTGTGCGCATGCGCCCGGCAGGGAACGGAGCAATGCCAGCGGGCTCAGGGAAGCTAAATAAGTTGTTAACATCATCGTCATAAGAAATCTCTCCTTATTTTTTTATAAAATGCCTGTGCGGAACTATTTGGTGCAAAAATCATCTACAAATATAAAACAATATTCATGAAATCAATTGCTTGCAGAACAAAATACCCACAGCATAAAATACCTGCGGTATTTGTTGAGACGAAATACCGCAGGCATATTATAACATAATACTAAAACGATTTAAAGCTTTAACTTGTTGCATTGATGAAAGATTATTCTGTTTCAATTGCAACATAATCATCAGGAGGTGTGATTCCAAGCTGGGAACAAATATCTGCATTGTACTCTTTTGTTACCTGTGGTGCAGTCTTGATCTCCATCGTTGTGATATCAGCACCGTTTACAAGGATATCATAAGCCATCTGGCCTGCTGTGTATCCGATATCATAGTAGCTGATAGAAAGCGTTGCAACACCACATCCGGAACAGATGCCTTCCTCACCGGCAATGATCGGAATACCTGCCGGAAGAGCGATGTTATTGATGGTTTCCGTGTTGTTTGCCATTGTGTTGTCTGTTGGAATATAAATAACATCTACTTCTGAAACTGCTGTCTGTACCACAGAGGTGATATCATTGGAATCAGAAGCAGTATATTCTTTGTACGCAATGCCGTCAGCATCTAAAGCAGCCTCGATCTGGGTAGCCTGATACTTGGAGTTTGGCTCTGCGGAACAGTAAAGGATACCGACTGTTTTTACATCCGGGAATAATTCTTTGATCATGGCTTCCTGTTCATCTAAAGGAGCAAGATCGGAAGTTCCGGAGATATTTCTTCCGGTAGAACCTGTCCAGTCGTCGATCTCAAGGGCAGTTGCATAATCTGTGACAGAAGTTCCAAGGATCGGGATCGTGCTTGTAGCAGCGGCAGAACACTGTAAAGCAGTGGTTGCGTTTGCAAGGATCAGGTCATAGTTGCCGGCAACAAAATTATTTGCAATGGTAGCACAGTTTGCCTGCTCGCCCTGTGCGTTCTGAAGGTCAAATGTTACATTATCTGCACCGAGCAGCTCTGTCAGTGCATCCTCAAAGCCCTGGGAAGCAGCGTCAAGAGCAGGGTGCTCTAACTGCTGTAAAATACCGATCGTATATTTCTGACCATCGGTACTGCCTGCTGCAGCGGATTCTGTTGTTGCTGCTGAATTGTCAGCAGATGCAGAGGTATTGTCGGAGGCTGTATCGCCGCCGCATGCTGTCATGGAAACTGTCATTGCAGCTGCCATCATGACAGAGAGTATTTTGTTCATCTTTTTCATATTCATTCTCCTTATCATTGATCATAGCCTTTAATGCTTTAAAGCATTAATACTTTTAATGATTGAATTATAATCACTCATACAGGATTCGTCAACCGGAATTTGAGAAAAAATGTGTAAAGGACACTCATTTTTTCGGTGAGGATCATAAGAAAAAGATTTAAAATCTTAAGAAAACCTTTATAGTATGCAGGGCAGAAAAGTGTTAGGATGGAAACCGGAGAGATTTTTAGAAAGGATTTTATGAAAATAAAAGAGGGGTTATCCAACATTGTATTTCCTCCAAGATGCCCTGTCTGTGATGAGGTGATATATGTTGGGAAAGATACATGTGAAGACTGCCGGAAGAAAGTGATCTGTATCGGGGAACCGTCCTGCAAAAAATGTGGCAAGCCATTAGAAGACCAGAGGAGGGAATACTGCACAGACTGCATGAGGAAAAAACACTATTTTTCCCAGGGAAAAGCGGTTTTTGTTTATCAGGGAGAAATCCGCCAGTCCATGTACCGTTTTAAATATAGTAATAAACGCGAATATGCAGATTTTTATGCGAAAGAAGCAGTGCGCATCTATGGAGACTGGATCCGAAGAAAACAGATCGAAGCAATTGTACCCGTTCCCATGTACCGTTTGAAGGAAAAGGGGAGAGGGTATAATCAGGCAGCCGTATTTGCGCGGACTCTGGGAGAAAAAATGAATCTTCCGGTGGAAAAGCGCATGGTAAAACGAATCCGGAATACCACGCCGCAAAAAGAATTAAATGATGTCGAACGGAAGATAAATCTAAAAAAAGCTTTCCAGTTAGTACCAAATATAGTAAAATATAGGAAAATATTAATTGTAGATGATATCTATACGACGGGAAGCACGATCGATGCAGTGGCAGAGGTACTTTTGCAGGCAGGGGTGGATGAGATTTATTTCCTATGTATCAGTATCGGCGAGGGATTTTAGGAGGAATATGCTATGGATGTAAGAAATTGTAAGGGCTGTGGAAAACTCTTTAATTATATGAGTGGCGCACAGCTTTGCCCTGAATGCAGGGCAAAGCTTGAGAAGAAATTTAGCAGCGTGAAAGATTATATCGGTGAACATCCACAGGCATCCATCAGTCAGGTGGCAGAGGATATGGATGTTTCTGTGAAACAGATCAAACAGTGGGTGAAAGAGGAGAGACTGATCCTCTCGGAAGCTTCTTTAGATGGTGTGTTGTGTGAACACTGTGGCAGACCGATCACAAGCGGACGTTTCTGTGACAAGTGTAAAGCTGCTATGGCAAATAATCTGCAGAGTGCTTTGAACAGACCACGTCCAATGCAGCAGAGATCGGGCGGAGAGCGTGATGAAGGGGATAAGATGAGATTCCTGAGATAGAACCGGGAACAGAATGTCACATATCTGAAAATAAGGACAGAATTTATAAAAAAGCAGGGCGCATAGCTACGTTATTTATATAGATAGAAACGTAGAAAGGTCGCATCTGCTTTTTTTTGTTTGAAAATACCGCCTACTGTGTTATAATGATGAATAAGAATGCATAATTGCGTGAAGAATGTACTTTTTCAGAAAATGAGATGGGTTTATTTTATAGTAGATACATTGTGTGACAGACAGGAAGGAAATCTGCATGGTTAACGAAGAACGTTTACATCATATGATAAAAATGGCGATATTTGACACCGATCAGGGAAAAGAATGTAAGCCGATGACACAGTATGCAAGAAAAGATTATGTTTCGCTGCGTATGCTTGGAAGCTTTGTGTCAGGAACGATTGGCTTTGCGCTGATCCTTGTGACATGGGGCATTTATTCCATGAACCAGTTAATGGAGAATCTGAATGCAATGGATATTCAGGAACTGCTGACATCCGTGCTGGTAAAGTATATTGTGTTTATGATTGCTTACATGGCGATCACGTATTTTGTTTATAATAGAAGATATACAAAGGGACGCCGTGAGGTAAAGAAGTATTATGGCAATCTGAAGAAGCTGAATCAGTTATACGAGAGGGAAGACAAGCTGAAAATGTCTGAGAATAAAGACTGGGAATAATCACTGAACGCTGCCGGGGGGCAGGAAAATCAGGAGTAAAACAAACGGCGGGAGGCTAAAATGACAACCTTATTAGAATTGAAAGAGAAACTGGTCCGTTTTTACGGAAAAAATGAAATATATGTGAAACCGGTGATCCGGTTTGTACTTGCATTGTTTACATTCCTTGTGATCAACAACAGTATTGGATATATGAAACTGGTCAGCAAGACTCCGGTTGCAGTCATTCTTGCACTTGTGTGTTCCATGCTTCCGGTCAATGGACTGATCGCAATTGCTGCGTTGGTCGTTTTGGCGGATCTGTACGCATTATCCATTGAGGTATGTCTGGTAGGACTTCTCATGTTTGCAATCATCTATTTTATTTATTTCCGTTTTTCCCCAAAGAGTGGTATCAATGCGATTCTGACACCGGTCTGCTTTAAGCTGCATATTCCTTATGCGGTACCGGTTGGCTCCGGTCTGCTGAGTGAGGCGTATTCTGTAGTGTCTGTTGCCTGCGGTACTGTGATCTATTTCTTTATCCATGGAGTGAGTGAGAATGCAAGCGCATTGAGCGATGCAGCGGAAGAGACTGATTCTTCGGTATCAAAAGTAGTAGTGGCATTGAACCAGCTGATTGGAAATAAAGAGATGTACCTTGTTCTTGGCATTTTTATCATTACGACACTCATTGTCTATGTGGTGAGAAAGCTTGACATTGAACATTCATGGACTGTTGCATGGGCATCCGGTATTTTATTTGAAGCGATCGGACTGACAGCAGGATACATTTTACTTGGGATTTCAGACAAAATTGCCGGTGTGATCGTTGGAAGCGTGATCTCCGGTGTGATCGCCATGATCATCCAGTTTCTGTTTTTTAATCTGGATTACTCCAGAACGGAACGACTCCAGTTCGAGGATGATGATTACTATTATTATGTAAAAGCAGTTCCAAAGTCTCTGGTGACAGAGAAGGATAAACAGATCAAACGTTTTAACGGCAAAAACGAGAAGGAACGTTTGAACAAGAAGAAATTTGCAGAAGAGATGGACATAGACGAAAATTTATTAGATTAAAAGGAAGTGAATCCGGTGCAGAATTTAGGCGTAATATTGCGGACGTTTTGGGAAAAAGCGGTGTCTTACCTGACGCTTCAGATGTCCCTCACAGATATTATAGAGATCATTATCATTTCAGTTCTGATCTATTATATGCTGGTTTGGATCAAAGATACGAGAGCGTGGATGCTTCTCCGTGGAATCCTTGTGATCCTTGCCTTTGTTTTGCTTGCAGTTTTGTTTGAAATGAATACGATCGTCTGGATCGCCGACAAACTGTTTAACGTGGCAATGATCGCTGTGGTCGTGATCTTCCAGCCGGAGATGCGCAAGGCACTGGAAAATCTCGGACGGAAGAACATTTTGGTAAATCTTTTTAATTTTGATTTCAACAAAGTGGAGAATGGAAAGTTTTCCGACAAGACTATCACAGAGCTGGTGAAAGCCTGCTATGAGATGGGAAAAGTAAAAACAGGAGCACTCATCGTAGTGGAAGATGAAATCGTTCTGACGGAGTATGAGAGGACAGGGATTGCCGTAGATGGTATCCTGACCAGCCAGCTTCTGATCAATATTTTTGAAAAAAACACACCGCTGCATGATGGAGCAGTCATTGTGAGGGGAGACAGAGTTGTTTCTGCCACCTGCTATCTTCCACTGACGGACTCCTTAAGCCTGAGCAAAGACCTTGGAACAAGACACCGTGCGGCAGTCGGTATCAGTGAGGTGAGCGATTCACTCACAATTGTAGTATCGGAGGAAACCGGAAAAGTATCCATTGCACTGGACGGTGAACTTTACCGGAATGTAGATGCAGAATTCTTAAAAAATAAACTGGCTTACATTCAGAAACGTGAGCAGGACACTTCGAAAGTGAAATCATGGAGAAGGAGGCTGAAAGATGTTACAAAAATTCGGAAAGAGAGTAATGAATAACTTTGGCCTTAAAATCCTTGCTGTTTTGTTTGCTGTTGTTTTATGGATCGTAGTCGTGAATATTGATGATCCGAGCAACTCAAAACCTTACACAACCAGTGTCTCACTGGAAAATAAATCTTATATCACCTCCATGGGAAAATGGGCAGATTATCTGGATGGAAAGAATACGATCACGTTCAGCGTGTATGCAAAACGCTCTGTGCATAATACACTTACCAATGCGAACTTTACAGCAACGGCGGATGCACAGAAAATTGAATATGATGAGAAAACAGGGACTTACCGTGTGCCGGTTGTCGTGACCTGTAACCGTAACAACAGCAGTATTAATATTACCAGCAAAGATCTGTATCTGGATCTTGAACTGGAGGATTCTGCTTCAAAGCAGTTCCCGATCAAGACAAACACAACCGGTACGGTTGCGTCGGGATGCGCGCTTGGTGATGTTGAGATCACAGATGCGAATGTTATGAAAGTATCCGGTCCGGCTTCTGTGGTAAATCAGATCGATACCGTTGTGGCGACTATTAATGTAGATGGCATGTCAACGGATATCACAGACCGTGTGACACCTGTATTTTATGATGCACAGGGAGAGGTTGTGGATACGACAAAGCTTACGCTGAGTGTGAGCACAGTCAATATCAGCGCACAGATCCTGAATACGAAAGATGTGGAACTGGAATTCCTGACAACCGGAACTCCGGCAGATGGATATCAGGCAGGGGATATCACCTATACGCCACAGAAAGTACGTATTAAAGGCGAGGCGGCTATTTTAAATACCATTAATAAGATCACGATCCCGGAAGAAGTGTTAGACCTTACAGACGCATCTTCGGATATTGAAAAGACTGTGGATATTTCCACATATCTTCCTTCAGGTACTGCTTTGGTGATCAGTTCGGACTCAAAGATCGATGTTACGGTTGTTGTGGAGGCAGTGAAGACAAAGACTCTGCAGATTCCGGTGACAAATCTTCAGGTGATCGGACTTGACGCAGATGAAAAAGTGCAGTATGAGGAAGACAACATTGCCCTCACTGTGTCCGGAAGGAGCAGTGTGATCGATGCACTGGACGAAAAGACGATTTCCGGCAGTATCGATCTGACTGATCTGAAGTTGGGTGCACATAATGTACTGATTACATTTGAACTGGATGAGGATACGGTCAGCTATGCGGATACTTATGCAGCGGTTACCATTGAAAGTGCATCTGATACATCAGCTTCTGCTGATAATACAGATGAGGAACTGGAGAGTACCTCAACGGTAAGGAAAACAAGTGAACGTTAGCAGATTTAAAAAATTTGAAATAGGAACAAAGAGAGGAACAGTAATATGGCAAGAATGTTTGGAACAGACGGCGTCCGTGGTGTGGCGGGCTCGGAACTGACAATTGAACTGGCAACAAAGTTAGGTCAGGCAGGAGCTTACGTGCTCACAAAAGAGCAGGAGCATCAGGCAACCATTATTGTAGGATGTGATACGAGAATTTCAGGAGGAATGTTAGCGAGCGCATTAATGGCAGGTATCTGTTCGGTTGGCGCAAATGCAATATTTGTCGGAGTGATGCCGACACCTGCGATCGCATATCTCACCAGAAAACACAAAGTAGATGCCGGAGTAGTCATCTCCGCATCACACAATCCAATGGAATTTAACGGGATCAAGTTCTTCAATGGAGAGGGCTACAAGCTTCCGGATGAGATGGAAGATGAGATTGAGGCTCTGATCAAAAATAATATGAAAGACGTGGTACTTCCGATCGGTTCCGGCGTAGGAAAGATTGATTACCGCTTTGACCTGAGAGATGAATACGTGAAATTCATGGAAAAATGTGTTCCGGTGGATCTTAAAGGTATGAAAATTGTTGTAGACTGCGCAGAAGGTGCATCCCATTATACATCTGTCAAAGCACTGACAGATCTTGGAGCAGATCTTATCGCAATCCACACCGATCCGGATGGTACGAACATCAATTCCAATTGTGGCTCCACTCATATGGATGAGCTGAAAGCGCGTGTTGTATATGAAAAGGCAGCAGTTGGTCTTGCGTTTGACGGTGATGCAGACCGTATGCTTGCGGTGGATGAGCATGGAAATGTTGTGGACGGCGATCAGATCATGGCAATCTGTGGAAACTACATGAAGTCCAAGGGAACTTTGAAGAAAGATACGATCGTAGTCACAGTCATGACAAACCTCGGATTTACCCTTATGGGGCAGAAAGAGGGCATCCATGTGGAAAAGACAAAAGTCGGCGACCGTTATGTTCTTGAGAATATGAGAAAAAATGGCTATAACATCGGAGGAGAGCAGTCCGGTCATGTTATCTTCTTAGACGATAATACAACCGGTGACGGATTATTAAGTGCCCTGCATTTATTAGAAGTTATGGTCAATACCGGAAAACCGTTGTCAGAACTTGCTGAGATTATGGAAGTACTCCCACAGGCTCTTGTCAACGCAAAAGTTCCAAACCATAAAAAAGAAAAATTCATGGAATATCAGGAAATTGCAGATGCCGTGGCAGATGTTGAGAAAAAATTCAAGGGCGAGGGAAGGGTTCTCATCCGCCCATCCGGAACAGAGCCTCTGGTGCGTGTCATGATCGAGGGGAAAGATCAGAAAGTGATCGATGAAGAAGCAAGGAAACTGGCGGAATTGATCACCAAAATAATGTTATAGAATACCAAAATGCTGGTCTGATTATAACATGGTGATTCAGACCGGCATACGGATAAAAAAATCAGGGGACTGGAATTTGGAGGGTAATACAGCATGGTTAGTCAGAAAGTAGTAATAAAAAATCCAACAGGACTGCATTTGAGACCTGCGGGAATTTTATGTAAGGATGCAATGCAGTTTAAATCACATATCACGTTCCGCTACCGCGATAATATCGCAAACGCAAAAAGTGTCTTAAGCGTGTTAGGTGCATGTATCAAGTCCGGAGATGAGATTGAACTCATATGCGAGGGCGAAGACGAGGAAGAGGCTTTAAAAGCGATCGTGGAAGCGATTGAGGATGGATTGGGAGAGTAAGGGATATTTTTTCAAAAATTAAAAGAAAAAGATATTAAGTAAGATATGAAAATAAGCATTATTATACCGGTATACAACTCAACTTTATATTTGAAACAATGTGTGGAAAGCATATTGGCGCAGACGTATCACAATTTCGAAATTTTGTTAGTAGATGATGGATCTACGGATGATAGTCCGATGATATGTGATGAATATGCCCAAAAAGATGATAGAATTGTTACGATTCACAAACAGAACGGTGGAACATCAGATGCAAGAAACGTCGGATTGGAGAAAGCCAGTGGTGATTACATCACATTTATGGACAATGATGATTATTGGAGTGATCCAGATGCGTTGTGTGATATCATAAAAGTGATAAGTGAGACAGAACCGGATGTTGTGATGCACGCAAACATGGTGTATTGGCAGGATAAAAATAGAACTGTAAATCCGTCTTCTTTTGATCGCACACTTGTATCGGGAATGAAAAGAAAAGAGGCAGTGGAAAATCTGATAAAAGCTGGAATGCTTAGCGTTACAGTTTGGACAAAACTTGTAAAAACCTCTTTGATACGGGAACATGATCTGTATTTTAAAAAGGGAATCCGCAATGAAGATACAGACTGGATTGCCAGAATGCTGATTTACGCAGAACGGTTTGAATGGTATGATAAACCATTTTATGTGTACCGCAAAGGCCATGAAACAGCTCAGACAAGTCAGAAGATGAAATATTATATGGTGAATGATCTGAAAAATATTATAATAGAATATACCCAATATGCAGAAAAATATTTGGATCAAGAATATCGGAAAGTTTTTTATGCGTATTTAGCTTATCCGTTTGCAGTCTGGATGGGACAGGCATATTTGATAGAACAGGATGAGCAAATTAAAAATGATCGTGAGATAATGAAAAAATATGCATATCTGTTAACTTATGATATAAATCCGGCAGTTCGTATGGTTCATAGGGTATATCGTATATTAGGATTTGGATTGACATCAAGAATCTTAATGTTATATATTAAAAAAGTTTATTATTCATAATGAAAACAAAAATACATTAGAGCAAAATTGAACAGGTGAAAAAATGTCAAAAGATTATTGTATTTTTTCTGCGCAATACTATCCACATGTTGGTGGTGTAGAACGTTATACTTTGTATTTGAGCAGAAAATTGATTGCTGCTGGAAACAAAGTTACTATAGTAACATCAAATACGGGTAATTTATCAGGAGATGAAATACAAGAAGGAATACAGATCTATCGTCTGCCATGTTACGATTTGTTAGGTGGAAGATATCCGGTGTTTAAAAAAAATAAAGAGTTTAAAAAAGTAGAAAAGTTGATCAGGATGAATCAGTATGATCTTGTGATTATTAATACGAGATTCTATTTGCATTCATTATACGGAGCAAAATTTGCAAAAAGTAAGGGAATTCCATCCATTGTAATAGAGCATGGAACATCTCACCTGAGTGTAAATAATAAGTTGTTTGACACAGTGGGGGGATGGTATGAACATTTCCTTACATTTTTGTTGAAAAAATATTGTAATGATTATTATGGTGTTTCAGAAGCCTGTTGTGAGTGGAGCGGGCATTTCCATATAAAATCAAAGGGAACACTATATAATGCAGTAGAAATCGAAGAATTTCAGAGAATTCTAAAAGAGCCCGACATTGATTATCGGAAGGAATATGGAATTCCGAGTGGAGCAAAAGTGATTTCTTTTACTGGCAGATTAATTCCGGAAAAAGGGATTAAACAGCTTGTATCAGCAGTAAAGAAGATAAATATAAGCAGGATAAAAAACGGACAGATACCAGTTTATTTAATGATTGCAGGGGATGGCCCGTTATATCAGGAATTGTTAGAAATGTCAGATCAATATACCATATTGACGGGACAAATTGACTTTGAACATATTGTTAAAATTTTGGATGCGTCAGATATATTTTGCCTGCCATCAGATTCGGAAGGCTTTCCAACTTCCGTATTGGAGGCTGTGGCATGTAAGTGTTTTGTGATAACAACTTATCGAGGTGGAGCGAAAGAGTTGCTCATAGATGAACAGTATGGAATTATCATGAGAGATAATACAGTTGAATCAATTCAGAAAAATTTGGAAAAAGTAATAGAAGATGATGCATACCGAACACAGGCAGAATGTAAAAGTTATGATAGATTAGTAAAATATTTCACGTGGGATGCCACTGCTGAAAAGGTTATGCAGATTGCAAAAGACATGAATGGGGAGAAAGAATGAAAGTATTGATCATCATTCCGGCATACAACGAACAAGACAATATAGAACGTGTGGTGAAGCATTTGACAGAAAATTATCCAGAGTATGATTATGTGGTGATTAATGATGGATCAATGGATAAAACATCTGAGATATGCCATTCAAATCATTACAATATTATAGATCTTCCGGTAAATTTAGGACTTGCAGGTGGATTTCAGACTGGTATGAAATATGCATATCAAAAGGGATATGATTGCGCAGTACAGTTTGATGCAGATGGACAGCACAGACCGGAATATATTGCAGCAATGATCCGGAAAATAGAAGAAGGAAATGATATTGTGATCGCATCCAGATTTGTTGAAGAAAAGAAACCGGCTACAGCAAGGATGATTGGAAGCAGATTGATCACCACTGCGATCAGACTTACTTCAGGTGCAAAAATCATGGATCCGACATCTGGAATGCGTATGTATAATAAAAAATTAATAGAAGTATTGGCAAACAACATAAATTTTGGACCGGAACCGGATACCGTATCGTATTTGATTAAAATGGGAGCAAAAGTGGCAGAAATACAGGCAAAGATGGATGAAAGAATTGCCGGACAAAGTTATCTTAATGCCGTCAATGCTGCAAAATATATGGCCAGAATGTTGATCTCTATATTATTAATACAGAACTTTCGCAATAAAAAGAAAGTGGATTTTACAAAATAGACAGGATAAAGGAGAAAAGAATGTCGATAGCATTTCGAATTACATTGATTATCGTATCTGTTTTTACATTGCTTTATATGTGCAAAAAAGTAAAACAGGAAAAATTACAGATAGAGTATTCTATTTTTTGGACATTGTTTGCGATAATGCTCGTTTTGTTTAGTATTTTTCCACAGATTGCAGATTGGTTGTCAGAGTTGGTAGGCATATATTCCACAACTAATTTCATATTTCTTTTGATTATATTTATATTACTTGTCAAATGTTTTCAACTCACTATGGACATTTCTAAACTGGACAATAAAGTAAAAGAATTAGTACAGAAGATTGCAATTGATGAGAAAGAAAAAAGGGAACATAAATAAATGAAGGAAACAACAGCAAAGAAGAAATTTATGTGGAATATGGCTGGAAGTCTTTGCAATTCACTTTCCTCTATGCTTCTGTTGATTATCGTTAACCGGATTAGCGGAGAGAGCAGGGGTGGATTTTTTGCATTGGCGTATTCTACAGCGCAGCTTTTGTTTTCTGTCGGTGGATTTGAAATCAGACCAGTTCAGTCGACGGATATAAAAAATAAATTTACATTTAATCAATATTTTACCAGCAGAATGTTAAATTGTATTATTATGCTGATCTGCATGATAGGCTATATTGTTGTGAATGGTTATACTGGAGTAGAAGCACTTACCGTGTTTTGGATTCTGGGATATCGAATGGTAGAGGCTGTGGCAGATGTATATAGTGGACTATTCCAACAGAGAGAACGCATTGATATTTCCGGAAAAGAGATGTTAATGCGGAGCGGAATTTCAACGATTACATTCACAATTATATTATGGTTAACAGACAATCTGTTATATGCGGCTATGACACTTACATTAACGTCACTGGTTATTATGCTGTTTTATGATTTACATATGAAAAAATACTTTGAACCAACGCCGGTGCATCTTGAATGGAGAGGAATTTTAGGTATTTATAATGCATGCTGGCCATTGTTTGTGTCATCTTTTATTATGAATTATCTGAACAATGCACCCAAATATGCGATTAACACATATTACGATGAGACGGTTCAGAACAGCTATAATATTTTATTTATGCCTGCATTTGTGATCAATTTATTAAGCCTTTTTGTATTCCGGCCACTTCTTACAGATCTTGCCAAAGATTGGGAAGGGGAAAATATAAAAGAGTTTACGGACATTGTGAAAAAAATGATGATTTTAATTGGTGCACTTACGATTGCAGCATGTGTGGGTGCTTATCTTTTGGGAATACCAATATTATCTCTTGTGTATGGAGTTGATCTGAGGGCATATCGAATGGAATTGGTGATCATTATGATATGCGGAGGACTGAATGCCTATGTATATTGTCTCTATTATGTGGTAACAGTTACGGGAAAACAGATTTTTTTATTGCTGGGATATGGAGCCGGACTTATATTTGCAGTATTTCTGGGATCGGGTTTCGTAAAGAGTCTTGGAATGTTGGGAGCGGCACTGAGTTGTACCCTTTCGTTTGGAGTAGTATTTATAGTATTTTTAATAATAACATCCTGTGTCGTAAAGGACAGGAAGAAGAAAACTGAAGTGTGATAAAAGATGGAAAATTTTATAAAAAGAAAGAGGGAATGAAGAGAATGAGTAAAAAGATTTTGGTAACAGGATGTAATGGACAGCTTGGTCGTGCGATCAATAAGGAATATGCAGGAAGTGATGTGACATTTATTAATACAGATGTAGTGGAAGGGGAAGGTGTGACAGCACTTGACATTACAAAAATTGAGCAGGTATTATCACTTGTACGTGCAGAACAGCCAGAAGTGATCATTAACTGTGCGGCCCATACAAATGTTGATGCATGTGAGAAGCAGTGGGATGCAGCCTATCGTATCAATGCTTTGGGTCCAAGAAACTTAAGCATTGCAGCAGAGGCAGTTGGCGCAAAGATGATTCATGTTTCAACAGATTATGTTTTTGAAGGAAATGGTACAAAACCATATACTGAATTTGATGCACCGAATCCGGTGAGTGTTTATGGTAAAACAAAGCTCGAGGGAGAGAAGTTTGTTCAACAGTTTTCAAACCATTTCTTTATTTTTCGTACAGCCTGGTTATATGGAGATGGAAAAAACTTTGTAAAAACTATGCTGAACCTTTCGGAGACTCATGATGAAGTGAGTGTTGTCTGCGATCAGCTTGGATCGCCAACAAGTGCAGTAGAGCTTGCAAAGGCAATCCATCATTTTGAGGGAACGGAAAATTATGGTCTGTATCATGCTACTTGCGAGGGAGATACAAACTGGGCGGACTTTACAGAGGAAATTTTCAAAAGAGCAGGAAAAAGCACAAAGGTAAATCATGTAACAAGTAAGCAGTATAAACAGATGAATCCGGCAGCGGCTGACCGTCCGGCATATTCTATTCTGGATAATTATATGATGAGATTAGCGGATGGTTATCAGATGGCTGACTGGAAAGACGCATTGGATGTTTATATGGCAGAGCTGAAATAGTTAATAAAATCCTAAGATGTGTAAAACTTGTCTTAGTATATAAAATATGGTAAAATGACAAATAATTGTGATGATAGGAGGATCTCGGAATGAGAACTTATTTGGTAACTGGAGGAGCTGGATTTATTGGATCGAACTACATTCATTATATGTTTCGCAAATATGATAATGAAATCAGAATTATCAATGTAGATGCATTGACATATGCAGGTAATCTGGAGAATTTAAAAGATATTGAAAATAGAGATAATTACACTTTCATTAAAGCGGACATCACGGACAAGGATGCTATCATGAAGATTTTTGAAGAAAATGATATTGACCGTGTTGTGCATTTCGCGGCAGAAAGTCATGTTGACAGAAGTATTAAAAATCCGGAAGTTTTTGTCAAGACAAATGTTCTTGGAACAGCAGTTATGCTTAATTGTGCAAAAAAAGCATGGGAGCTGCCGGATGGCAGTTTTAAAACTGGTAAAAAGTTTCTTCATGTATCGACAGATGAAGTATATGGTTCACTTCCTGATGATGGAAAAAGCTATTTTTATGAGACAACTCCATATCAGCCACACAGTCCATATTCCGCTAGTAAAGCGTCTTCTGATATGTTAGTGAAGGCTTATATTGATACGTATCATTTTCCAGCTAATGTGACGAATACATCTAATAATTATGGACCATATCAGTTCCCGGAGAAGTTGATTCCATTAATTATTAACAATGCTTTGCACGGAAAGAAATTACCGGTGTACGGAGATGGATTGAATATTCGTGACTGGTTATATGTAGATGATCATGCAAAGGGAATTGACATGGTCCAGGAACATGGAAAGCTTGGTGAGTCTTACAATATTGGCGGACATAATGAAAAGCGTAATATTGAGATTATCAATATTATCATTGAGACTCTACAGGAAATTCTTCCTGATACTGATCCAAGAAAAGCAAATGTAAGCAAAGATTTGATCACATATGTAGAGGATCGCAAGGGACACGATCGCAGATATGCAATCGCACCTGACAAGATAAAAGCTGAGATAGGCTGGGAACCGGAGACGATGTTCAAGGATGGAATTAAGAAGACCATCGCCTGGTATTTAGAACATGAAGACTGGATGAACAATGTTACCAGTGGTGATTATCAGAAATATTATGAAGATATGTATCAGGGAAAATAATAATAGCACAAATAGCAGTACCGTCCGTAGGTCGGATGATACTGCTTGTTTGCGTTTTACCAAAAAGTGATAAAATGAATTTTTTCAGGAGGATGAAAAATGAAAGGAATTATTTTAGCCGGAGGATCCGGAACACGTTTATACCCATTGACAAAAGCAATTTCAAAGCAGATCATGCCGGTTTATGATAAACCAATGATTTACTATCCTTTATCAACTTTAATGCTTGCTGGAATCAGAGAAGTACTGATTATTTCTACACCAAGGGATCTGCCGGTGTTTGAGGAGTTATTAGGGGATGGATCACAGCTTGGGATGAGATTTGAGTATGCGGTACAGGAACAGCCAAGAGGACTTGCTGATGCATTTATTATCGGCGAAAAATTTATTGGAAAAGATGCAGTGGCATTGGTATTAGGAGACAATATTTTTTACGGACAGAGTTTCTCAAAAGTTCTTCGGAGCGCAGCTGAGCGTACAGAAAATGAAGCCGGCGCAACCATTTTTGGCTATTATGTAAGAGACCCGAGAGAATATGGGGTTGTAGAATTTGATGAGAATGGAAAAGCATTGTCCATCGAGGAAAAACCGGAAAATCCGAAGTCAAACTATGCAGTACCGGGACTCTATTTCTATGACAATGATGTAGTTGAGATTGCAAAGAATGTAAAACCATCCGCAAGGGGTGAGATAGAGATCACAAGCGTAAATAATGAGTATCTGAACCGTGGAACTTTAAATGTTGAAACATTGGGAAGAGGATTTGCCTGGTTAGATACCGGAAATCATGACATGCTTCTTGCAGCGGCAGATTTCGTGTCAGCATTCCAGAAACGTCAGGGATTATATATCTCCTGTATCGAGGAAATTGCTTACAAGCGGGGGTTCATTGACAAAGAGCAGCTTGTGAAACTTGCACAGCCATTATTGAAGACAGATTATGGAAAATATCTGATGGAAATTGCAGAGGGATTATAAAGTCTTTATTTTCATCTATGGATAAAAAAGATTCAAAAAGGAAGTATAAAAAATGGGAAAAATAAAAGTAACAGACAATTGCAATGGAATTGCAGGATTAAAAGTGATTGAGCCGACCGTATTTGGGGATGCCCGTGGATATTTCATGGAGACTTATAATTACAATGATTTCAAAGAGGCAGGAATTGACTGTGAATTTGTACAGGATAATCAGTCTGCATCCAAAAAAGGCGTATTAAGAGGATTACATTTTCAGATTAATTATCCACAGGACAAGCTGGTGCGTGTGGTAAACGGAGAGGTGTTTGACGTTGCAGTCGATCTGCGCGAGGGATCAGAGACATTTGGTAAATGGTTTGGTGTGACTTTATCCGCAGAGAATAAGAAACAGTTCTTTATTCCAAAGGGATTTGCGCATGGATTTATCGTATTGTCCGATTATGCAGAATTCTGTTATAAGGTAACAGATTTTTATCATCCAAATGATGAGGGCGGACTGTTGTGGAAAGACCCGGAGATCGGTGTGGAATGGCCGATGCCGGAAGGAATGACTGAGGCGGATCTTACATTATCTGATAAGGATAAAGTATGGAGTGGAATCTCAGAATACGTCAAAAACCGTAAATAAGTTATAGCTTAAGAGAATGAAAGTTAGAGGAAAAGCATGCCAACGGAAATAAAACAAGCCAATATGCTGAAAGAAATAATAAGTAACCGAAAATTAATATGGGACTTGTCAAAGAATGATTTTAAAACCAGATTTGCAGGATCCTATCTGGGAATTATCTGGGCTTTTGTCCAGCCGATTGTAACAGTATTGGTATATTGGTTTGTATTTGAAAAGGGAATGCATGCAAGTGGCATTAATCTCAGATCGGGAATTACAGCACCTTTTGTTTTGTGGCTGATAGCAGGACTTGTACCATGGTTTTTCTTTCAGGAGGTACTGAGCGGCGGAACAAATGCGCTGATGGAGTATAGCTATCTGGTAAAAAAGGTAGTATTCCAGATTGATATCTTACCAATTATTAAATTGATATCGGCTTTGTTTGTGCATTTGTTTTTTATTGCATTTACAATTATTTTATATGCGTGTTATGGGTATTATCCGGATTTGTATACATTGCAAATGTTATATTATACCTTTGCGATGATGATCCTTTTATTAGGACTGATATATGCAACATCTGCAATAGTAGTATTTTTCAAAGATCTTGGACAGATCATTAACATTATTTTGCAGATAGGTGTCTGGATGACACCAATTATGTGGAATATTGATGGGATGAAATTGAATCCGATTCTGATTACAATTTTAAAGTTAAATCCAATGTATTATATTGTGGCAGGATATAGGGATTCTTTGATCAATAAGGCTGGATTTTGGGAACAACCAGGCATGACAATTTATTATTGGATTCTTACAATTGTATTATTCATAATCGGGACAAAAATATTCAAAAAATTAAAGCCACATTTTGCAGATGTGTTATAGAAAGGTAACTGCATGGATAACATCGCAATTTCAGTAGAACATGTAAAAAAAATATATAAATTATATGACAGAAACCGGGATCGCTTGAAAGATGCATTAGGATTTTCAAAAAAACCACTTGGAAAAGAGCATTACGCATTGAATGACGTATCTTTTCAGGTTGGCCAGGGAGAGACAGTTGGCATTATTGGAACAAATGGTTCAGGAAAATCTACAATTTTAAAGATCATCACTGGAGTTTTGAATCCAACCGATGGGGAAGTCAAAGTAAATGGGCGTATTTCTGCGTTGCTGGAACTTGGCGCCGGATTTAATATGGAATATACCGGAATTGAAAATATTTATCTGAATGGAACCATGATTGGTTTTACCAAAGAAGAGATAGATGAAAAGCTGCAGGATATTTTAGATTTTGCGGATATTGGTGATTTTGTAAATCAGCCGGTCAAAACATATTCCAGCGGTATGTTTGTACGTCTTGCATTTGCAGTTGCAATCAATATTGAGCCGGAAATCCTTATTGTCGATGAAGCACTTTCGGTTGGAGATGTATTTTTTCAGACGAAATGTTATCACAAATTTGAAGAATTTAAGAAAATGGGAAAGACCATTCTTTTTGTTAGCCATGATCTGGGGAGCATTGGAAAATACTGTGACAGAGTTGTCCTTTTGAATAAAGGCGTAAAGCTTGCAGAGGGTAAACCAAAGGATATGATCGATCTTTATAAAAGGGTAATGGCAGAATCAAAGATGGAAGATATTCCGAAAAAAGAAAACGGTCATGCAGCAATAGAAGGAGTTGCATGGAAAGAATCCATGATTTTAAATCCGGATAAGCAGGAATATGGAGATAAAAAGGCAGAGATTATTGACTTTGGAATTTTCGATGCAACAGGAAAGATTACGAATACTGTTTCTAAATTTGAAGAGTGTGTTTTGAAATTAAAGGTACAGTTTCATGAGGATGTGTTAAATCCAATTTTTGCATTTACAATCCGGGATTTAAAGGGAACAGATCTTACCGGAACCAATTCACTTATTGAAGGGTTAGAGCCTGGGCTGATAGAGGCAGGGACCATACTTACAGTATCATTCAGACAAAAATTGCCATTTCAAAAAGGACAGTATCTGCTACAGTTAGGATGTACAGGATATAATGGTGACGAATTAGAAGTTCATCACAGATTATATGATATATGTTGTATACAGGTTTTATCTAAAAAAGTTACTGTTGGATATTTTGATTTGAACTCCATAGTAAGTTGTAATGAAGAGTAGGCTATGGGAAGGTGAACAGCGAGTAAAATCAGCGATGACAGGAATCGCTGTATATAAAAAGGAGCATTATGGGAAGAACACAGAAGCTTGCAGCAATTATAAAAGAGGGAGTAAGAAATCCTCAGAAAATAAAAAAAGGATTAAAAGTTTTAAAAAATCAGGGACCGGAGATTTTTAAACAGCGTTTATCCGCCAGTGTAAATTATGAACTTGGATATGGCAGAGTGAAGAAAGAAAAATTAAAAAATTATAGTGGTGAGATTCTTTTTTCCATTGTAATGCCTGTATATAATGTAGAAATTAAGTGGCTTGATAAGGCGATTGAATCTATAGAAAAGCAGAATTACAAAAACTGGGAGATTTGCATTGCAGATGACTGTTCTACAAAGCAGGAGGTAAGAGAGCACTTATCTGCAATGAAAAATAGCCGGATTAAAATTAAATTATTAGAAAAAAATCAGGGGATTTCAGGAGCAACCAATGCGGCAGCAGCGCTTGCATCCGGAGAGTATATCCTTCTTATGGATAATGATGATGAGCTTGCACCGTCTGCATTACATGAATTTTATCAGAAGATAAAAAAAGAAGGTTCTGATATCATATACAGCGATATGGATATTATTGATGCGAAAGGAAAAACGAGAGATCCATTATGTAAACCTGACTGGTCTCCAGATCTTTTCCTGAGCCAGATGTATTTAGGACATTTGATTGGATTCAAGAAGTCCTTATTTGAAAAAGTGGGTGGATTTCGCGGTGAGTTCAACGGAAGCCAGGATTATGATCTGTTACTTCGAATGACAGAGATGACGGACAAGATTGGACATGTCCCTGAGATACTTTATCATTGGAGAGATCTTCCGAGCTCCACAGCAGCCAACCCGGAGTCAAAGCCATATGCACAGACAGCAGGACTTAATGCGATTCAGGAACATTTAGACCGTGTTTATGGCAAAGGAGCAGCGACTGCAAATGAGACAGAGAATTTGTTTGTCTATGATGTGAGATATCACATGAATGAGGAACCGAAGGTTTCCATTATTATTCCGATTAAAGATCATGCAGATTTGTTAAAGGCTGCAATTGACAGTATTTATGCGAAGACAACTTATAAAAATTTTGAGATTATTATTTTAAATAACAATTCTGAGAGGGAAGAGACTTTTACTTATCTGAAGAAGGTGAAAGAAGAACATGACAATGTCATCGTGAAAGATGCGGCGTTTGAGTTTAACTGGTCAAGGCTTAATAATTATGGAATGAAGTTCGCAACTGGAGATGTCTATGTATGTTTGAATAATGATGTAGAAGTTATTGAACCGGAATGGCTTACAAGACTGGTAGAGAAAGCTATACGAAAAGATGTTGGTGTTGTCGGTGGATTGCTTTTATATGAAGATAATACGATCCAGCATGCAGGGGTAGTTATTGGAATGGGTGGCTGGGCTGATCATGTATTCAAGGGAATGAAACCGCAGCACTATGGATCGCCATTTGTGTCACCGATGGTAACAAGAAATGTTTCGGCGGTAACGGGAGCCTGTCTTGCAGTTTCGAAGGCGACAATTGAGAAAATCGGTGGATTTGATGAGAAATTCATTGTATGTGGAAGCGATATTGAACTTGCACTTCGTGCAAACCAGCATGGACTCGTGAATATCTACGATCCAAATGTTCGTCTGTATCATTATGAATCTAAGAGCAGGGATGCAAGTAAAATCCCACAGATTGACTTTGATCTGTCGGATCAGATGTATAAGACCTACCGGAAAAACGGAGATCCATATTATAATAGAAATCTTGATTATTATTGTTGTCAGCCCAAAATTTGTGCCGCGGTGCAGCAGACTGTCAAAGAGCAGGAGGAAAAAATGCTTCTGAAGAGAAAAAGAGAAACCGGACTTCCACAATTGGATACAAATGTATATGAAATTACACCATACACTTTCCGTAAGATAGAATATCCGAACCGCAGAATGAACCTTCTGGTTCCGTCTATCAATGCAGAGCATGTCTTTGGTGGAATCTCAACTGCACTGAAGTTTTTCGATACTTTAGTGAAAGCATTAGGCTATGATGCACGTATTATTTTAGTAGACGCAGAGCCAGACAAAGCAGCCATTAAAAAATATTCCGATGAGTATACATTTGTAAAAGCAGAAGATGATTCTCTCGTTGCAAAACAGATTATTCCATACAGCAATCGTTTTAACCGCAGTATTCCAGTGTCAGAGAATGACTATTTCTTATTTACTGGCTGGTGGACAGCGTATTGTTGTCAGGATGCTTATGTTGGATTTGAAAATACATTTGGAATCAAACCAAATATTTTTCTCTATTTTATTCAGGATTATGAGCCGGGATTTTACTCCTGGTCTACGAAGTACCTGCTTGCAGATTCTACCTACAAGAGTGATTATCCAACAATTGCAATTTTTAACAGTATGTTGTTGAAAGAATTCTTCGATGAAAACCATTACCATTTTACGCATAGTTTTGCGTTTGATCCTGTCTTAAATGATGGATTAAGAAAAGTGTTAGAGCAAATGCCTGCACAGGTTGATAAGAAAAAACAGATTCTTGTTTATGGACGTCCGGGTACGGAGCGTAATGCATTTAACCTTGTAGTAGCGGCTCTGAAAAAGTGGGTGATGATGCAGCCGGATATTGAGGAATGGGAGATTCTTTCAGCAGGGGAGATGCATCGTTCAATTCAACTTGGAAATGGCAAAGAACTTGTCTCCGTTGGAAAGCTTACAATTGAAGAATATGCGCAGACTTTGCAGGAAACTTACGCGGGAATTTCACTGATGTGTTCACCACATCCAAGTTATCCGCCACTTGAGATGTCGGTATTTGATGTAAAGACGATCACGAATACTTATGCGAATAAAGATCTTAAGGATTTCAATGATAACATGGTATCACTGGATAATATCAGTCCAATGAACATTGCAACACATCTGACTGAAATCTGTAAAGCTTACAGACCGCAGGTAGAACATGTGACAGCGAATCCATTATATGTAAAAAATGAGCATGTATTTGATTTTATAAAGGATATCAAGGAGATTCTTGGGTAAAAAATAATAGTTGTAGATAACTATAGAAAAGAGGTTCTATGACAGAGCAGATTGGAAAAGTAACGTTAGATTATACATTTTATAATGGACAGGATCAATATAGTGACGGGGACATCGAGAATGATCTGTTACAGCTTATTATGGAAGAACCAGACGTAGAGAAGATACTTGCAGAAGATGACCGGTGGCCAGTGTTATATCATTTTTCACCTGTCAGACAAAATATACTGGAGTGGTATCCTTTTAAAAAAGATGCATCTGTACTTGAAATTGGGGCAGGATGTGGAGCTATCAGTGGAGTACTTTGCAGAAATGCAAAGCATGTGACAAGTGTAGATCTTTCTAAACGCAGATCATTGATTAATGCAAATCGTAATAAAGAATACGATAATCTTACAATTATGGTTGGAAATTTCAATGATGTTGTTTTGAAAGAAAAGTATGATTATATTACATTAATCGGAGTATTGGAATATGCCGGTTATTACACGGATGATGAACATCCATTTGAAGCCTTTTTAAAAAAAATCAGTGGATATTTGAAAGAAGATGGAAAACTGCTGATTGCTATTGAAAATAAATTTGGATTGAAATATTGGGCAGGTTCCAGAGAAGACCATACTGGAAAATTTTTTGATGGTTTGGAAGGTTATATTGATACAGATAGTAAAGTGAGAACTTTTAGTAAAGAGGCGTTAAAGAAAATAATTACAGATGCTGGATATGGGAAAGCAGAATTTTATTATCCGTTTCCGGATTATAAATTCCCTGTACAGATTTTTTCTGATGAGTACCTTCCACGAGAAGATGATCTTAATATAGGTTTAGATACTTTCGATAATACAAGAATGATGCTTTTTAACGAAAACAGAGTCTATGCAAATCTTTTAAAAGAAAAAAAATTTGAATTTTTTGCAAATTCGTTCTTTATAGAAGTTACAAAATAGTGTGAGGTGATATCTTGAAGAAAATTTACTCAAAAATTACAAAAGAGAGAAGAAAACAGTTTCAGATAGAAACCTGCATAATGAAGGATGGGGAACAGAGACTGGTTGTAAAAAGAGCATTGGCAAAAGACGGAGTAGCACATATCAGGAAGATGTCTGATTATTATGAAAAAAATAAGGATGAAGGTATCCTGTGTCCATCCAAACTGATTTCAGAAAACGAGATCGCTTTTGAATTTTTAACCGGGGAGAGTCTTTGCAATACAATGTTGGAGGCTCTTGAGGATAAAGACGAAGTAAGATTTCTTTCTTTGCTTCGAATGTATGATGGAATCATAAGAAGCAATGTTAATATAGAAAGAAGAACATTTATGCCGGATGCACAATTTGTACAGGTGTTTGGCGAAGTTTCTTTCCCAGATGAGATGGAATGTGGAAAAGAAATGAATATCGATATGAGCTTTGATAATATCATAAAAGATCAGACTGACAGCAAATATAAAATTATTGATTATGAATGGGTATTTTCATTTCCAATTCCAGTGAAATTTGTAATATACCGTGCGGTGTCTGCTTTTTATACCAGAAATGGCAGTGCTATGAAAGATATCATGACAATCAATGAAATTTATGATTGCTTTGATATTACGGAAGAAGAAATTGTTATATTTGAAAATATGAATGAAGCATTTAATCAATATGTATATGGTGGGAAAAATGGCTATAACGCAAGCCTTATTGCTTACAAAAAAGAAGTATACGATGTGAAAAAACTGCTTCCGGAGGAAAACTTATTCTTACAGGTGTTCTTAAATGATGGAACAAACTATCTTGAAGACAAGGCAATTACAAATCATATTATAGGACAGAATGTAAAATTGAATATTCCGATTGAATTCACACAGGATGTATCAGAAATACGATTGGATCCATTAAATGTTTCATGTGTTTTGCAAAATCTCAAGGTGCAAATTGTGACAAAAGATAACAATGAATATGAAATTGAACATTATCGGCACAATGCCATCATAACAAAAGATCATGATTTTATATTTGCATCGGAAGATCCGCAGATCATATTTGAAAATCAATGGGAAAATAATGTCAGAGAGATCAAAATTGCATTTAGAATCAGGGAAGCAGGGTTGCAGGACAATCCGATACTCAGTGCACTTAGTGAGTTAAAATGTCATATGGACAAAGTAGAAAACGAACTGGAGTATATTAAGGGGACGAAAGTATATAAAACTTTATTAGAACGCAAAGTCGATAAAGTGTTAGGAGAAAATGAATGAAAAATGCAGCAGGAATATTGCTGGTAATTTATTTGTTTTTTTTAGTACCATTGTTAGCAGGTGCATTTATTGATGCAGCAGCAGGTGTAAAAAGGAGAAATATATCAAGCACATATGCAAATGGATTTGTTGCTATGCTTGGAATATTTTGGGGTGTTGCGGTACTTTTTTTATATCGTGGCTGTACATTAGAAAAACTTAGTATGGTTTGGATGCTTGCGACGATTACGATATGCGTGGCATCCATATTAGCAAATAAAAAAGCAATATATGGATGTTTTAAACATAAAAGAAAATCAGAAAATGGACACAAGACCGTAAAAATTGCCATGGTAGTATCCATAATAGCAATATTGTTTTCTGTAGTTTGTGTAAAACCACAGATGGAGCAGACAGTACAAACAGTAATGACATCAATTGATACCAATTCTGCATATATATATCAACCATATACTGGCGAGCAGTATCCTGCCACGCAGATGGAAAAGATATTTTCACCTTATGAGATGCTATATGCGGTCAATGCATGGGTTTCCGGATTACATCCGGCATTGCTGATAAAGGTAATACTTCCATTATTCATTTTACCATTTTTTATGTGCTGTTATTGGGAAATTGGAAAGTTCTTTTTTAAGCAGGAAAAAATGCAGGCAGTATTTTTAATAATTGTAGAAATTATCTATTATGTACCAATATATACAGCGGTAGAAACTCCGGTGACAGGCATATTCCGAAGCTGTTGGAATGGTAGTGTAATGTTGGAATGCTGCATTCTTCCATATGTGTTTTTACAAGTGATGCGTATGTTAAATTTCATGTATGGAGGAGAAAAAAATAAAGTATCCGATTGTGTAAAACATCCGGTTATGATGCAGGCAGTATTATTTATTATTTTATATCCGGCGGCACAATTGTTACATCACAAAGGCTGGTTTTATGTGTTCCTGATGATGTTGCTGATGATTCTTGTCTGGTTTGTAAGGAAGGGGTATAAATATGTCCGGGTTGTGGGAAGACATTAAAAATGCATATTTTTCTTACAATGGGATGGGAACAAATGTTTTTTTCCTTTTTGTCGCAATATTTTATTTCTTGATTATAAATAAAAAAAGACAAAGAAATTTGTTAATATATGAGATTTTTGGTATACTTTTTCTGGTGACGCCGGGGATTGCAAATGGCATACTAAATATGAGCGGTCAGAAGACAGATCATTGGATGGTCTATGGAATACTAAACATAGTATCGGTTGTTGGAGTTGCAATGACAGACTATTTGATAAACATACCATCTAAGAAAGAAAAAATAATTGTCATAGTGATATATATTTTACTGATTCAGGCAGGGATGGGATTAAATTATACGTCGCAGCATTTGGAATTTATCACAAACAGTTATAAAATATCAAATGAAGTCATGGAGATCGCTGAACAGTTGGAATTTGTAGAAAAACCAAGAGTTCTTGCACCGGAAGAGGTGGCAGGCGAGCTTCGGGAATATGATACCAGGTTTGCTGTTATTTATGGTGAAGGTTTATCTTTTACCCAGGAGAATCTGGAACAGCTGCAGATAGAAACAGAATCCTATGGCTGCAATTGTCTGGTTATTAATTCTGAGTATGACAATATTGAATTTTTTAATAGCATTGGATTTAGTAAAATTTATAATACAGAACATTATGAAGTATATGCAAAATAATTTATAGAGAAAAGTGGCGAACTTATGAAAAACTTAGATAAAACATTATGGATCAAAAGAATATTTATGGTGCTGATGGATATTTGCATTGTAATATTGACAAGCATCACGGCATTGATTGTAAGATTCGAATTTAGTCTTTCGGCTGTACCAAAGTATTATATTGGCGTTGTATGGAGTTCATTGCCGGCAACGTTAGTGATCGCGATTATTGTATTTTATGTATTTCGTTTGTATAGCAGCCTTTGGGTATATGCAGGGGTAACCGAATTATTGTATCTTGCAGCAGCATGTATTGTAGATACGCTACTCAATACAGTGACGATTCTTCTGAATTACAGAGATCAGGAGTATCCGCTGCCTAGAAGCTGGTATTTTATTTATGGAACACTATTATTGGCATTTATGTTTATCAGCCGCTATTCCTACCGTGCAGTCAGAACTTTTTTTGGAAAAAAAGTGGATGAGAAGAATCTTAAGAGAGTGCTTGTAGTAGGTGCCGGAGAAGCAGGAAATTCTATTATCAAAGAAATTTCCGGCAGTCGTTTTGTGAATATGCATATTGTAGGTTTTGTGGATGATGATAAAAGCAAAATTGGAAAATATATGCATGGTGTCAAAGTCCTTGGAGATAGAAATGATATCATAGAAATTGCAAATGAGTATCTTGTAGATGAGATTATTATTGCAATTCCGACAGCGAGTGCAAAAGAGACAAAGGCAATTTTAGATATTTGTAAACAGACCGGCTGTGAATTAAAACGTTTACCTGGTATGTATCAGTTGGTAAATGGGGATGTCAGTATCAGCAAATTAAAAGATGTTGATGTAAATGATCTTTTGGGACGTGATCCGATCACGGTTGATCTTGATTCTATTATGGGATATGTTTCTGATAAGGTAGTTATGGTTACAGGTGGAGGTGGTTCGATTGGCAGCGAGTTATGCCGCCAGATTGCATCACACAATCCAAAACAGTTAGTGATCGTTGATATTTATGAAAATACTACATACGATATTCAGCAGGAATTAAAGAGAAATTATCCTGAACTCGATCTGGTTGTATTGATTGCTTCCGTAAGAAATACAAAGCGCATGGATCTGATTTTTGATAAATATCGTCCGGAGATCGTATATCATGCGGCAGCGCATAAACATGTACCGTTGATGGAAGACAGCCCGAATGAAGCAGTAAAAAATAATGTTTTAGGAACATGGAAAGTGGTTCAGGCCGCAGATAAATACAATGTAAAACGTTTTGTCATGATTTCTACAGATAAGGCAGTAAACCCAACGAATATTATGGGCGCTACCAAGAGAATCTGTGAGATGATTATTCAGACATACAATAATCGTTCTAAGACAGAATATGTAGCGGTTCGATTTGGCAATGTACTTGGAAGCAACGGAAGTGTGATTCCTTTATTTAAGAAGCAGATTGAGGCAGGGGGACCGGTTACTGTTACGCACCCGGATATTATCCGTTATTTTATGACAATACCGGAAGCAGTATCTCTTGTGTTACAGGCAGGAGCCTATGCAAAAGGGGGAGAAATCTTTGTTCTGGATATGGGAGAACCGGTTAAGATTGTAGATCTTGCAAGAAACCTGATACTTCTTTCAGGACATAAACCTGACGAGGACATCCAGATCGTATTTACAGGATTAAGACCAGGCGAAAAATTGTATGAAGAGATGCTCATGAAAGAAGAAGGCATGCAGGAAACAGCCAATAAATTAATTCATATTGGCAAACCAATACAGATGGATGAAGAGAAGTTTTTAAAACAGTTAGAAGAGATCAAAGAGCATGTGGTAGAAGAACCGGATGATATACGGGAATGGGTGCAGAAGATGGTGCCAACATACTCTATTCAGAATCGGTAATACAAGCGTATAGATTTAAACGATGATTTAAAATAATTTTGCTCAATATATGAAAACAGGTATGATATATGGAAAAAATATGGGAACTAATACTGATTCTTGCACTAGTTGGAATGATGTTTATCTTACAACTCGATCATAAGAATAATATGGAAAAATCGCAGGAAAAGCAGGATGAAGAAACAGGAAAGCAGAAGGATGAAAAAGATAAAACAGATATTGCAGAATCAAAAAAAGTATCTTAGAGATTTGTTTGTTATCCTAGGGATAATTATGTTCGCTTTTTTGGCAGAACATATTTTATTACAATGGAATTCGTTTAAGAGCGAGAAATTTGAGCAGACTTATTCTTTAGACAGAGCGGATGAGATTACAAATAAATGGGGGCAGCGAACCTATAGCTTTAATCTTGATGGAAGGTATATCAGTTCTGCTTATTTGAATTTCCAAAGTGATACAGATATCGAATCAGAAGTTAGTATCATATATTTTGATGGTTATGGAAATAAAGAGGAAAAAGAATTAACAGATACGGCTTCTCATTTATTGGGAAAATCTGCAATACCTGTTAATGCCAGAGTTCAGCAATTTAGTATTAAAATTTCCTATGCAGATGCAGAGGTATGCGACTCTGTTCAGTTTGTAAATCAGATAGTATTCCATTGGGCAAGATTTCTGCTTCTTGTATTTGGATTATCATTAGGATATATGTTTGTATTCCATAGAGATTTCTGGGGGAAGAAGCCAGAATGGATGTATGCAGTCATTTCTATAGCATTGGGAACAGTGATTATTTTGTCAGCACATCATTCCTTTGACTCGTGGGATGAACAGATCCATTTCCATACGGCCTACACGGATTCCTGGTTAGGAAACATGGTCGCCTATACGAATCCGGCGATGGCAAATGCAGAGATGAGAGTTCCTACAGGCGATACTGTTGAGGAAGAACAATGGATTGGGCAGTGGCTCAATAGTGTAAAAGATGAAGTGGTCTTAACATCAGAAAAAGGAAGATTTATCAAATATAATGAAAGAGCCTATCTGCCACAAATATTAGGACTTAAATTAGGAAGAACACTGGGATTGTCTTATGTAGCAACAGTATTTTTAGGAAAGTTTTTTAATTTACTGTTTTGTACAGCTGTCGTTACGTGTGCGATTCGTTTCAGCAAGTATGGAAAACGTACATTGATGTGTGTTGGGTTGCTGCCGACAACGGTATTTCTTTTTTCGTCATTTACATATGATGCATTTGTGATAGCACTTTTAATGTTGGGCATAGCATTGTTTGTAACAGAGTACCTGAGTGAAGAAAAAATTCAAACAAAACGGACGATGGTATCTATTCTTGCTATGGTTGTGGGATGCTTTTCAAAGGCGGTCTATATTCCATTTTTGGCATTATATTGGCTTATGCCGAAGGACAAGTTTTATAGCAGGAGACAAAAGAATCTGTTTAAAGCAGGAATCTTTGTCTTATTAATATTAATGTTTGCGTCCTTTATACTGCCGTTAATAGGTAATGTTACAAGCGGAGCAGAGGTAGGAGATTACCGTGGAGGAGATACGAGCCAGACAAGTCAGTTATCTATGATTTTGGGATATCCGTTGACGTATACAGGAGTTTTGTTGAAATCACTTGGAACAACGTTTGCATCTTATTTTATTGGTTCCAAAGTGCTTGCAAATTTTGCATACCGTGGAATCTATGATGGAATAGGATATTTTGTAGTACTGCTTACGATGTTGTTTACATTTGTGACCGATTTTGGAATGACAGAAAAAACATATGATGCACAGATGAAAAGAAAAATATTGATGATGAAAATATGGAATGCAGTATTAATATTTGGAACAGCATGTCTGGTCTGGACGGCATTATACCTGGATTTTACACCGGTAGGGTCGATGGTAATTAACGGAGTATCACCAAGATATTATTTGCCGCTGATCTTTCCACTGAGTCTCATTTTTATAAACCAAAAAGTGAGATGCAGCATGAAATTAGAGAATTATCAGAGTCTTATAGCGTTTTTAATGCTGATAGGCACAGGTATATCTATTTATTGTCTGATGCTTGCATAAATTGCAGATACATGAAAGGAATCAAAAAGATGAAACAGTTTACAATTTCACAGAAAATTTATATGGGAGTGAAAAGGGTAATTGACATTTTATTATCTGCTCTGGCATTAATTCTGTTATCCTGGTTGTTTTTGATTTTATGCATTGCGATTAAAATTGATAGTAGAGGACCAATCCTTTTTAAACAGAAAAGGGTTGGAATCCATAAGACACACTTTATGATCTACAAATTCAGAACTATGAGAATTGATACGCCAAAGGATATGCCAACCCATATGCTGGCTGATCCGGAACAGTATATTACAAGAGTAGGGAAATTTTTAAGAAAAAGCAGTCTGGATGAATTGCCGCAGATCATCAATATCCTTATGGGAAAGATGAGTATTGTCGGACCAAGACCAGCTTTGTGGAATCAGTATGATTTGATCGAGGAACGGGATAAGTATGGTGCGAATGATGTAATGCCGGGACTGACCGGATGGGCGCAGATCAACGGACGTGATGAGTTGGAGATAGATGTAAAGGCAAAACTGGATGGTGAGTATGTGAAAAAATTTGGATTCATAATGGATCTGAAGTGCTTTTTTGGAACGATCACAGCAGTCTTGTCACACAAAGGTGTTGTGGAAGGTGGAACCGGAGAAATGCATAAATAGCTAGTAGCAGCGGATAAAAAGACATGCTGGGTTATTCGAGGGAAAATAATGGGAAAACAGATTTTGATAACCGGAACCAACAGTTATGTTGGGACTTCATTCAAACAGTATATAGAGAAAAAAAATGGAAACATGCCGTTGGAAGACCGATGGCATGTTACATTTGTTTCTGTGAGAAATTCAGAATGGAAGAAAATGGATTTTTCAAAATATGATACGATCCTCCATGTGGCTGCAATTGTACATCAGAAAGAACAGCCGGAAATGGAGGCACTCTATTATGCAGTTAATACAAAATTGACAGAAGAACTTGCGGATAAGGCAAAGGCTGAGCGGGTTCGTCAGTTCGTTTTTTTAAGTACGATGAGTGTTTATGGAATGACAATGGGACAGATTACAGAAGAAACAGAATGTACACCGATTACTTTTTATGGAAAAAGCAAGCTTGCCGCAGAACGGTACTTATGTGAGCAAAGAAGTGATACATTCAAAGTAGCAGTTATCAGACCTCCAATGATTTATGGGAAAGCTTGTACTGGAAATTATGCTTCATTGGAGAAGCTGGCGGGCAAGATACCTGTTTTTCCGAGAGTGAGCAATGAGAGAAGCATGATATACATCGAGAATTTGTGCGAGTTCTTATATCGGATTATAAGAGGAGATGCAGATGGCAACTATTGCCCACAAAACAGCCAATATGTGAATACATCAGATATGGTAGCACGGATTGCAGAAAGCTATGGAAGAAGTATATGGCTCGTTCCGGGATTCGAGTGGATCATCGGTAAGCTTGCCGGAAGAGTTAACATATTCTCAAAGGTTTTTGGCAGCCTGACCTATGACCGGAAACTATCATTTCCGGAAGAAGTGGGAGAGTATGAAGTGGTGGATTTTCTGGAGAGTATAAAAAAATCTAAGGAGATAGAATATGAGTAAAATATCCGTATTGATGTCTGTTTATAAAAAAGAAAATCCAGAATATTTAAGAGCGTCATTAGAAAGTATATTAGTTCAGACGAGGACTGCAGATGAAATCCTTCTGATCGAAGATGGACCTCTGACACAGGAATTATATCAGGTAGTGGCGGAGTATCAGAAAAAATGTGATTATCTCCATGTGCATGCTATGGAACAGAATGTTCAGCTTGGTCGTGCACTGGCAAAAGGAGTGGAATTATGCCAATATGATCTGATCGCAAGAATGGATACAGATGATATTGCGATGCCGGATCGATTAGAGAAAGAGGAGGCATATATGGAAGCACATCCTGAAGTGGATGTGGTAGGTGGTGCTATCCGGGAATTTAATGATGAAGGAACCATAGACCGCGTCAAGAATATGCCAAAGACTCAGGAAGAAATTTTAGAGTATGTGAAAGTGCGTAATCCATTAAATCACATGACAGTTATGTATAGGAAAGATTCTATTTTAAAAGCGGGAAATTATAAACATTTTCCATTTCTGGAGGACTACTCTCTATGGAGCAGGATGTTGTCACAGGGATATCAGTTTCGGAACATGGAAGATATACTTGTCCGGGCGAGAACAAGCATGGGATTAGTAAAGCGAAGAAGTGGATGGGCTTATTACAAGGACTTTCAAAAACTTAGAAAACAGCAGCACGAGCTGGGAATTACAAATACGTTTGAATATATAAAGGCGCAGGTTGGAACTTTTGTTGTACTCATGATGCCGGGGTGGATGAAGGAGTACTCATATAAGAGATTTTTGCGCAAATCTGAATAACTAAGAAAAAATTCATAGAAAAATTCTTTTGTGTAAAGAAAATTATGCTATAAATGCTTAAAGGGTAAGGCATAAATGGAGGAAAAAATCATGTGTGAAGCCCGTGTGCTGGAGATCATTGGAAAACGCCCGGTGGGCGGTGTCGGAACAGTGATGCTCAATTATCAGAGACATATGAATATGGAACGTGTCCAGATGGATTATCTGATCTTCGGAGAGCAGGAAGAGACATTTGATAAAGAAGTGAAAAAACTTGGCTCAAGAGTTTATACTTATCCGGCATTGTCCGGCAGACAGATGAGACAGACAAAGAAATATTTTGAACAGTTTTTTTCAGAACATCACAGTGAATATGATATTGTTCATCTCCATGCACCCTATATTGCTTTTTTATGCCTGCCGGTTGCTGCAAAGTATGGAATCGGTCATCGAATTGTACATAGCCATGCAACTGTATATGCGGAGAGTAAAGGAAAAGCGGTGCGGAATAGAATGCTTTGGAGCATATCTCAAAAGTACATTACCGATCGGATCGGATGCTCGCAGGCAGCAGGAGCGTTCCTTTTTGGCAAAAAAGATTATACCGTGTTGAAAAATGCGATCTGCTGTGATGAATATGCTTATAACGAAACAGCAAGAATTGAAATCAGAACACAGTATCAGGCAAAAGATAAGCTTGTTATTGGAAATGTAGGTCGGTTCAGTCAGCAGAAAAACCAGATGTATCTGGTAGATATTTTTTCGGAGATACGAAAAATCTACAAAGACAGTGTATTATGGCTGGTGGGAGATGGCGAGTTACGACCACAGATTGAGGAGAAAATAAAACAACTTGGGTTGATAAATTCAGTAAAAATATTTGGAATGGTGGATAACACAGGAGAGTTATATCAGGCAATGGATGTCATGGTCATGCCATCTTTATTCGAAGGGCTGCCAATGACTGGCGTAGAAGCACAGGCATGCGGTCTGCCATGTGTGTTTTCTGATACGATCACCAGAGAAGTGGATGTGATGGGCAGTCCATTCCTGTCGCTGGAGGAAAGTAAGGCAGAATGGGCGAAGACAGCGGTAAGAGCGGCAGGACGCTATAAAGAAAGCGGAAAGGCAAGACGAAGTTTTGGAAAAGAGCTTGCAGAACATGGATTTGATATCCGTGTGGAAGCGGGGCGATTAGAAGAAATGTATGAGGAGATGAAATGAAACCATTAATCAGTGTGATTGTGCCAATCTATAAAGTAGAAAAATACCTTACAATCTGTGTTGATTCGTTACTCCGTCAGAGTTATGGAAATTTGGAAATTATTTTGGTAGATGACGGGTCTCCGGATGAGTGTCCGGCAATCTGTGACCAATATCAGAACAAAGACAATCGAATCAAAGTGATACATAAGAAAAATGGTGGATTGTCTGATGCAAGAAATGCCGGATTGGATATTGCGCAGGGAGAGTATGTGGCGTTCGTTGATTCAGATGATTTTATTGATGAGGATTATATCTGTAAACTGTATGATGCATTACAGCAGAATCGGGCATCAATTGCAGTTTGCGGAATTCAAATAATAGATGAGAGTAATAAAGTTACAGAGCAAATATGTGTGACACAGGATAAGAAGCAGGAGCTTTATACGGGAAGAGAGATTATAAAAAAAGAGCTTCAGGGTGAATGGGTACTAGTTACAGCATGGGGGGCTTTGTATGATGCTAAAATTTTTAAAGAACTGCGTTTCCCATGTGGAAGACATTATGAAGATGAGTATGTGTTTGTATCTGTTTTTGAGAATCAGGAATGTGTGGTGTGTATTCCGGAGAATATATACTACTATCTACAACGTGCAGATTCCATTATGGGAGTTACTTATAAAAAACAGGATTGCATGGATTATTTTGAAATGTGGCATGAGCGGATAGATTATTTTCAGGCAAAAGAAGACAGAGAACTTCTGGCACCAGTGATACAGAGCTGTCTGGCATGGAATGTGCTTTATCTGGCAATGAATGGGGAAGCTATGGAAGAACCGGAAAAAAGATTATTGAAAAAAGATATTCGAAAGTATTTCTGGAAAATTTTTGCAAAGCCATATCTCTATAATTGGAAAGAGAGCGTGAAACTTGCAGTGAAATGTGTGATGGTATTAATGAATGACAAGAGTTTAGGAAAGCGGTATGTATGACAAAAAAAATGTTTCAGGTGACACGAGCCGGGATGGTCGCAGTCACGATATTTATCTGTCTGAATCTTCTGTTGGATAAAAAAGTTATGGTTGGAGATGGACATATCTGGGAGCGGTGTGCATGGCTTTTGATATCGTTAGTGGCGTTTTTAGCAGTGTCTGTTCTTTATGAGAAAAAGCGAAAAATATTCAGTGTAGGGTATTTGTTTCTACTGATTAACGTGTTTATTGACGGAGTTTTATGTCCGGGGTATTTTACAGATAGCAGATTAAGGGAGATGGAAAGAGAGGGAGTGCAGGAACCACAGGATTTCTTTCTACTTTATTTGGGAGTATATTTTATTATTATGGCAGTAATATTCCTATATCTGTTATGTGTGAAACAGACGACAGATGAAGTGAAACAGAGTGATTTTATAAGGTATAAGAGGGCGGATGATATCACTGTTTTCTTAATGGGAATTGTTATTTTGTTTTTGAATTTTAGATTGGGGACAGCTGGACTTGTGCTATATGTTCCGGTTTTCTGTTACTTTGCAGCCAGATTCTTATGTACACACGGAAATCTTAATTTGTATACAGTGGGTGGTCTTTTAGGAGGTTTATATTGCCTTTATCAGGTAAGAACTAATCGATTCCTTTTTATTCAATATATCATGCCACTGTTATTAATCTTCTTTCTCTTTGCGGCAGTGAATGATAATTATAAAAAAGGAAAAAAGATAGTTCCGTTATTGATTTTCGGGATTTTTATTGTTATGGCATATGGAATGGTATCTGAATTGGTGAAGTTAAATCTCTATTATGACAGGAGCTATAGTATATTAAGTGAGATTACAAATTTCAAAAGTATTTATGATTCATGTGTAAGACAGGTTTATAGGCTATTTGGTGTCTGGACGGAGCTTGGAGGTAATATTATCCAACATGTGAAGGTACACGGTTTTTTCCATGGAATTACTTACGTGAAGAGTTTTGCGGGATATTTCGGATTCGAATATGTGAGTCTGCCGCTTCTTTCGGCAAAATATATTTCAGCATCTTATGCACAGCCTGGACTTATTGCAGAAGGCTATGCAAATTTCGGAGTAGTTGGTGCGGTGATAAATATGTTGATTCCATTTGCAATTGCAGAAGGAAGTCTTACATATTTCTTAAAGAAAAGAAATGTATTGGCACTTTGTATTTTATCTGTTCCATATACCAAATTGTTATTTGATGGTGGTACGATTAATAATATGATTTTTGGAATTACAACTTGTATTCTGGCTTTTGCTTTTTCCATTTTCTTACACTGGATTGGAGTAGTACTTCATGGATATGGCAGTGGTGATATTCATTTTACAAAGAGAAAGAGTGTAGAAGATCGGATAGATGAGGAAAATATATGAATGATTTAATAACAATTGTTGTGCCTGTATACAATGTTGAAAAATATCTGCCCCATACACTGGAGAGTATTTGTGGACAAACTTATACAAATCTTCAAATTTTGTTGATAGATGACGGTTCTACAGATGACAGTCTTGCAGTTTGTCATAAATGGGCACGACAGGATAACAGAATTCAGGTTTATGAGCAGGAAAATCAAGGTGTTTCAAGAACAAGAAATAAAGGAATACAATTGGCAATAGGAAAATATGTGATGTTTCTGGATGCAGATGATTGGGTTGAAGCAGATATGCTGGAAAGTCTGTATCGGTTGGCTGAGGTAGATCATGCAGATGTAGCATGCTGCCTGCTTCGGGAAGAAAATCAACTGGAAGAAAAGGATAACTGCACTATAACTGAACGTACAATTATTCATGGAAAAAACAAAACAGAGAGTGGTCTTGCACTGCTTACTGTGTGGGGACCGGTGTGTAAGTTATATCGCAAAGATTTAATTGAAAATATTCAGTTTGAAGAATATAAAGTGGCAGAGGACTTATTGTTTAACACGAATGTGGTTTGTTCCGAAAAATTTGAGAGAGCTTCATTGATTCAATATCCATTTTATCATTATATGATTTATGCTGGAAGTGCGATGAAGCAGGAATTTCAGGATAAATATCTGGAAGCTATGAGAGTGGAAGAATTGTGTTATGAGAAATTAACGAAAATCTCACCGGAATTTGCAGATATTAATCTGATAGGGTGCAGTGTAAGCAGGGTATTTGAAAAATATGCTGCATTGTCTCCAGAGAAGAAAAAACAGTACAAAGCTGAATTCAAATATTGCAAAAAATTTGCAAGAGAACATAAGAATGCACTTTTGCAGACAAAAGACAGGCATCGGAAGATTTCAGGATGGCTGAAAGTATATATACCAGATTTCTATTTGTGGACATTATCACGACGTATGAGAGGATAAATGAGTGAAAAAAATAGCATTAGTATTGCCGGAAGCAGGTCCGGTACCAGCTGTCAAGGGTGGGGCAATTGAAGAACTGTTGACCATACTTGTAGAACAAAACGAAATAGAACACCGGGTACAGTTTATGGTATTTTGTGCGGACAATGAGCAGGCGAGGGCGATTGCAGAGAAGTATAAGTATTCGAAAATTATATATCTTCCAAAGACAACATTGGCAGATCGTCTGATCAATCGTGTGATACGTTACAGTAATCGGATTATTAAGAACAAGACATGGATTGATATTGCTTATTATCGCAGAGTATTTCGTTATCTGAAAGAATACAGACCGGATGCAATTGTTGCAGAAGGTGGATTATATCATGAATTCAAACGTTTTGCACAGGAATTCGGAAAAGAGAATGTATATCTTCATATTCACCATCACCTTTTGTGCGAGCCATATATTGATCATATTTACGGAAGTGTGATTGGAATCAGTCAGTTTGCAACAAGAGAGTGGATGCGGACAACTGAGGATAAAGATGTAAAAGCTTACACAGTATATAATTGTGTGAATGAGGATAAATTTAAGAAAAGGATCACGCCGGAAGAGCGGGAAAGAATCCGGGGAGAATTTGGATTTAAGAGGGACGATACTATCCTGCTTTTCTGTGGAAGAATTATAGAGGTAAAAGGTGTGAGAGAGTTACTTCAGGCAGTTATTAATTTAAAGCGGCCGGATATAAAACTTCTCATGATAGGAAGTGCTGGGTTTGGCGGTAATGTGGTGACACCTTATGTGCAGGAAGTACAGAAACTGGTGGAGAAAGCCGGAGAGCGTGTGAAGTTTACCGGATATATTGAGAATCAGAAATTATATCGGTACTATCAGTCGGCAGATATCCAGGTTATTCCATCTCTGTGGGAAGAGGCAGCGGGTCTGATTGCTATTGAGGGAATGCTTTCCGGACTGCCCCTTATTATTACGAAATCCGGTGGAATGATAGAGTATGCCCCCTCAAATGTGGCTGTATGGATAGATAGAGATAATATTATTCCGAATCTGGAAGCTGCAATCATACAGTTGGCAGATGATAAAGAAAAGCGGAAAGAGATGAGTGAGTTATCTTTGGAGCAGGCGAAAGAATTTCCGAAAAAGAAATTTTACGAAGATTATATAGAGGTTTTTGAACATGAAGGAACTAGGAAAAGATAAGGCACTTATCATAAATACAATCGCAAGCTTTGTGACATTTGTTGTAGGACTTGGCATCGCATTTTTCTTTACACCATTTCTGACCGATACGGTAGGGGAAGAAGCATATGGGTTTGTAAGTCTTGGAAATAATGTAATTAACTATATTACAATTCTCACGGTAGCGCTGAACTCAGTAGCGGGAAGATTTATCACAATCGAATATCATCAGGGGAAAAAGAAAGAAGCGAATGAGTATTTCTCGTCTGTATTAATGGCTAATATAGCAATCATACCAGTAATTCTTGCAGTTGCAGTACCGGCAATTTTAAATGCTGAGAAGTTATTGGATATTCCGGTTGAGTTGCAAGCTTCTGTAAAGCTTTTATTTTTCTTCATTCTGTTTAATTTTATTATTACTTTGATCAGTACGGTATATAATGTAGCAACTTTTATTACCAATAGATTATATTTAAGCAGTATTGCCAATATTGTGACGGCATTACTCCGTGTGTTTTTAATGTGTCTGCTGTTTGGTATGCTGCCTCCAAATGTAGCCTATATTGGAATCGTAACCTGTATTTGTACGTTTGTTGGGCTGGTAATGAATATGTACTATACAAGACTGCTTGTACCTGATATACGATTGAAAAAGTGTTATGTCCATTGGGTCAAGGTAAAAGAACTTATCAGTGCCGGAATCTGGAATTCCATTTCCAGATTATCGCAGGTCCTTTCGGATGGATTGGATTTGGTAATTACGAATATCTGGATCAGTGCATACCTGATGGGGGAATTGTCTATTGCACAGCAGATCCCAACGTATATTTCGACATTGACGAATACACTCATTAATTTATTTAGTCCAAATCTTACAATGTACTATGCGAAGGATGATACAGAGGCGGTGGTAAAGGAACTGAAACTTTCCATGAAATTTTCCTCATTTTTTGTCAATATTATTTTCTGTGTACTTGTTGTTTTTGGAACATATTTTGTACAACTTTGGGTGCCAAATCAGGATGTGAATCTGATTTATTCATTACTTGTAGTCATTATGATGAGTCTGATGGTATCAGGAGTGACGACATCCTTAAACAATGTATTTCTTATAACGAACCGTCTGAAGGTAAATTCTATCTTCTGGCTGATCATAAGTTTTACCAATGTATTTCTTGTATTTATTTTCTTGAATACAACATCACTTGGAATTTATGCAGTGGCAGGTGTCAGCAAGGTAACAGGAATTCTTGGTAACCTGATTTTTGTTCCGCTATATGCATGCAAATGTTTGAAAATAAAATGGAATACATTCTATCCAATTATTTTCAGGTATATTGGAACGACATTTATTATGATGATCGTATTTTTTGGAATTAAAAGGCTATATGTATTGCCAATTAACTGGATAACATTTTTTGTAGTATGTGTGATCGCAGGATTTGCTGGATGTATTGTTAACTTTTTTGTATTATTGAATCATACGGAAAGAAGTATTATGAAAAATAAAATTATGGCGAGGGTAAGAAAATAATGGATGAAAAGAAAAAAATTGGAATTCTGACATTTCATAACGCGCATAATTATGGGGCAGTATTACAGGCGTATGCATTGAAAACAAAATTGAACCGTATGGGATATAAGGCAAAGATTTTAAATTATCAGAATCCTTATATTGCGAGATTATACCGAAAAGGCATTCATGTTGATTTTTGGAAGAGAGATATTCTGCCATCAAGATGGGGCAAGGTATTTCACGAAGTGGGTGAGAACCTCTATGGATTGAGGGAATGGAAGAATCAGTGGACTGCATTTGAAAAATTTATAGGAGAGAAACTGCTAGACGGACAGGAAAAGAAACTGACACTGGATGACTTAGCAAAGGAGCAGTGCGATGTTTATATTTTGGGAAGCGATCAGATATGGGCAAGGGAACTGACACATGGTTTTGACCCGGCATATTTTGGACAATTTGCACCGGGGTGTAAGAAAATCTCCTATGCAGCGAGTGTGCCAAACGGAAGTATACCTGAGGCGGAGCAGGCTTATTTTGAACAGGCATTAAAGAGTCTTGCACATATATCCGTAAGGGAAGAGAAACTTGCACGGGTAGTTGAGAAATTGACAGGAAAAGAAGTTACTACGGTTGTGGATCCGACACTTCTTTTAGAGAGGGCAGATTATGAGGATTTATTATATGAAGAGCCGTTGGTAAAGGAAAAATACATATTTGCCTATTTTGTGGTAGAGGATGAGTTGTTGGGCAAATGCGCAGAAAAAGCGGCAGCAGTGCTCGGATATCGACTGATTGAGTTACATTATAAAAAAACACCGAAAATGAAAAGTGAGAATATGATTTTTGATGCGGGACCGAGAGAGTTTCTGACGTATATTCGTGATGCAGAAATGATATTTACCAATTCTTTTCACGGAACGGTTTTCTCCATTCTCTTTCAAAAAAAGTTTTATAGTGTATACAAAGAGAATGGACGTATCAGCAATCTGCTTGCATTTCTGAATTTGGAAGAAAGGCATATAACGGCTGAAGATGCAATGAACTACGCAGATGGGATTGATTATACTCATGTGGGGGATAAACTTTGTAATTACAGAAGGCAGTCTGTTGAATATCTTAAGAAAGGGATTGAACAATGAGAGTCATAGAAGAATTTTCTTTTGATGAAGAACCGGGAAAAACACAGGTGAAATCAAATATTACAGAATCTGTGGAAAAACCAAATATTTCTATTGTGACACCATTTTACAATGCAGAGCAGAATTTCATACAGACATATTATTGTGTGGTCAATCAGAGTATGGAGGCGTTTGAATGGATAATTGTAGACGATGGAAGTTCAAGACCATCTGCAGTTGAGCTGTTAGAGGAATATGGGAAAAAGGATGCCCGTATCCGTGTAATTCATCAGAAAAATCAAGGACAGTCCGTGGCAAAAAACAACGGGATAAAAAACAGCAGGGCAGACATCATAGCATTTTTGGATGCTGATGATTTAATAGAACCGTTTTATCTGGAAATTTTATATAAAGCATTGAACGAGTATCCAGATGCAGCTTGGAGTTATACAGATCTTGTTGGATTTGGCAGTCAGAGATATATCTGGTGTAAGCCCTTTTCGGCAGGTCGAATGACGTTTAATAATACACTGGTGAATGCAGCACTGTTTCGCAAGAGTGATTTAGAGGAGGTTGGATGCTTCCCGGAAAAATGGAAGCATTACGATGAGGACTGGGCACTCTATCTGAAATTGTTAAGAGCGGGAAAACATCCGGTTCATGTGCCGATAATTGGATTCTGGTATCGCCGGAGTAATACAGGAATGCAGCAGACTGTAAGAAAAAATGAAAATCTTAGGAAACAGTCGGATGATTATATCGCAGATATTGCAAAAAAAGTAGATATTCATATAAAAGGGGAAGAATATGAAGGAAAACTGCCACAGGAAGCTGTAAAGACAGGTTTCAATAGTAAAGAACGGATTCTTGCGAAAATCCTTTCCAATAATCTGGGAGTGAAAATAATCTCCAGTATGTACCGGCACTAATTTGTATTGCCGGCAAAATATGCTATAATATGCGTGTATTGTGGGTTGGTTTGGCACATGGTATATGAGCAGAAGGTGAGGAATATTAATGAATGAACAAAATATGACAAGGCGAAAAGAGGTTGATCTGGAAATTACAGATTTTTTATGGGAAATTGTAAGAAATTGGAGAGTTATTGCAATCTGTCTGATAATAGGAGCCGTTTTATTATGCGGTTATCAGTATATAAAAGACAGCAGGAATGCAGATACAACAGCGGATGAAGTTGTAGAAGAATACTCCAAAACAGTGCATGAAATGAAAGAAGCTCTTGGGGCACAGGATTTGGATCAAGTCTATGGTGCAGTCGCAATTAAAAAGCAGCTGGATGAGAAAAGCGATTATGCAGATAACTCCCCATTAATGGCTGTTAATCCGTATGCAGAGAATTTAATTTTGTTACAGTATCGTGTGCAGAGTGATGAAGGAAATGCTGCAGAACTTGCAGCAATTTATCAGGATTATCTTATGTATGGTGAACTGGCATCGGAAATGATTGACTGTGACAGCCGGAAAGATGAAACAATATATGCGAAGGAAACTTATGAGACTGGCTTTACAGTACGTATTCGTGGAAGCAGGGAAGCGGATTGTAAAGAACTTGCAGAGAATGTGAAGAAGGGACTTAGTGCATATGCACAGAGGATGGATGAAAACTTTACTGCACATGAATTAGAACTTGTGAATGAAAGTTCAAATATTATTGTAGATCAGGAACTTGCACAGCTGCAGGATGATACGGCATTGGCAATCAAGAATCTTGGCGAACACTTGGATACAATTAAAAGTAAGATGAATGGTAATCAGTTGGAGCTTTATGTGGAACTTACAGAGAATCAGCCAGAGCAAAATGAGGATAGTGCAGAACAGACAGGCAATGAAGAAGAAACAAATGGATCAGATGTGCCGGAGCAGATTAGTGTACACATTAGTGTATCAAAGTTTATAATTGGTGGAATAATTGGAATAGCACTGGCAATTATTTTTATATTGTTAAAATATCTGCTTTCCGGAAATTTGCGTTCTGAAGCGGAAATTAAGGCACTCTATCATAATGATGTGCTTGGAACAATCCGAAGCAGTGTAGATGGAAAACGCGGTAAAATTGACAAGTGGTACGTTGGAGCGAGATATGGAAAATCCGGTAAAATGTCTCTGGAGCAGGAAGTTGAATTAATCTGTGCCAATATGAAAATTGCTTGTAAAGAAAATCAGAAAGTATACCTTACAGGAAGTGATTTGTCCGGAACTTCGACAGAAATACTGGAAAAAATTAAGGCAGAGTGTGAAAAGAGAGGGTTGACGGTAGTTTCAGGCAGAGAAATCTGTTATTATGCAGAGGCACTTGAAGAACTGGCGAAGATAGGACAGGTTGTATTTATTGAAGAAATGAGAAAGTCCAGATACAATAATATGTATCAGGAAGTGATCCGATGCAGGGAGCATCAGATACCAATTCTTGGTATGATTGTTATAGGGGCTTAAGGAATAAATTAAATTTGGAAGGAACAGAAATGGGCGAAATAACACTGGTAACAGACTTCTTTGATATTGGCAGAGGGCAGGATAAGAATGAAGAGTTGAGAAGGACAGCGTCAAAGTATTTTGATGAGTTCAGACGTTGGGCAAGAATACAGAATAAATTAATTGTGTATACGGATTCAAAGAGTGCAGAGACAATCAAGGCAATTCGTGCAGAGTATGGTTTATTAGATAAGACAGTTATCGTGGCAACGGACAATCTCTTTGAATTAGAAGGGGATTTGCTTGCAAGAATGGAGAAAGCATCCAGAAATCAGGACTTTCTGGATTTTCGATATCTGCCGGAAGCATCATCGAATAATCCAAAATATGATTACCTGTGGATGATGAAATACTATTTTATGAATGATGCCTATGAAAAGGGACTTCTGACAGAAGATGTGGTCTGGATGGATTTTGGATTTGATCATGGTGGAATTACTTACAGTGATGAGAAGGACTATGATTTTCTGTGGAATTATGATTTTAATGGAAAAATCCATATTTCATGTCTGTATGACCCGGATGCAAGGATTGGCATGGAGACGCTTCAGTTTCAAAATGACTGTGTGATGGGATGTATGTATGGGTTATCCAGGGAATTAGTACCGACCTTCTGGAAATTGGTAAGAAATGCAATGGAAGCACTGTTAATGTTGGATTGTGTGGATGATGACCAGCAACTGGTACTTATGGCGTATAAGGCAAGACCGGAACTTTTTACCGTGCATGTGACCGGGTGGCAGATGATTATGAAGGAAATGGGTGCAGATCATATGAAAATAAAACAGAAAGAAGCACCAAAACAGGAGAATAAATATAAAAAGATTTTAAGACAGACATTCAGAAAAATTATTCCAAATAAAAACGATCTGAAACGGAACTATGCAAAGAGAAGTTATGATGCAGCGATACGTGTTTATGGAAAGTAAAAGAAAGACAGATTCTGTGGAGAGATGATATGACAGAAACAGATTTACTGGTAATTGTGCCACATGAGGATGATGAGCTTGCTATTGCGGGAGCAATGATTTATGGAGCGGTACAGCAGAAAATGAATATAAAAGTTGTGTTTGTCACGAACGGAGATTATTACAGACATGAAGGGATTATAAGAATCCGCGAGGCTGAGGAGGCATTGGGGGAACTTGGTGTTGCGCCGGAAAATATTATCTTTTTAGGATATGGGGATCAAACACAGACCAGACACTTGTATAATAGTGTACCGGAAGAAATCGTTGCTTCTTATAATGGAAACATCCGTACCTACGGAACAGATAAACATCCAGAATTCGCAATGACTGAATATGGTGTACACCATGCATATACTCGTGCAAATTATAAAAATGATATAAAGGCAGTCATTCAGAAATTCTATCCGTCTATTCTAGTGACAACAGATTGGGATAATCATATGGATCATCTGGCATTGTCGCTCATGGTGGATGAAGTTCTGGGAGAACTGCTAAGAGAAGATACATCTTATCATCCGCTTGTGTTAAAAGCACAGGCTTATAATGGAAAATGGGAAGGACATCCAGATTATTACAGTGAAAATAATGTGACGGAACTTGTGAATGAGGCAGATGGAACGGATCATATCCATTCATTGGATAAATGGGAAGAGAGGATTCGTTTTTCTGTACCGGATCAATGTAAAACAGCTTTACTTAAAAGAAATATTTTATATAAGGCTGCAAAAAAGTACCGTTCCCAGAGTGTAGATTTAAAGGCAATACAGTTCATCAATCTGGATATGGTGTATTGGAGAAGGCCAACAGAGAGTCTCAGTTATCGTGCAAAGATTGAAACAAGCTCTGGTAATGCGGCTTATCTGAATGATTTCAAGTGTGTTGACTGTTCCGATATTATCCATGGAATGTGGGTTTATGATGCAGGCATTTGGATACCTGAGAAAACTGATGCTGAAAAGAAGATTGTAGTAACATTAGAAAAAAAGGCAAGAATCAGAGAGATTCATTTATTTGAAAATCCAGATGAGGACTGCATAATTCATAGAATAAAAATAACCTTTGGAAATGGGTGTGTAATACATACAGGGGAGTTGAATCATGACGGCAGCCGTACTGTCATAAAAGTACCGGAAATGGAGCTGACGGAAAGAGTGGAACTCGTGCTGGAAGAGGTGGAGGGATCGGCGGCTGGACTGACAGAGATTGAGATATATGAGACAATCCGGGAGATAGAGGATTATAGATTGCCATTGCCGTTGTGGAATGAAACACCGGAGAATTACCGGAAAATTGGAAATTTTTACGGATGCAGAATGGAACAGAAATGGTTCAAGTTTGTAAGTTTTGGAAGAGTCCGGTTGTGGCCGGATAAGTATTTCTTAATGAAGCGATATCCAGAGTTAAAGGAAAAAGAATCTTTTCTGGTATTTTGGAAAGCTTATTTTCGTTTTGTTAGTGAAAAGTTGAGTGAAAAGAAAAAGCAATAGTAAAATTTGGAGATGGAATAGAATGACAGCTGTGATAAAAGCAATTGGAATCCTATTGCTACAGATAATCATATATTATTTATTTGGGACAATATTTGAATTGTTTTGCAGGAAAAAACATGGCGTTGTTTTTAAGGAAATCAGTGGGTTTCTGGTATATCAGGTTTTGTTTCAAATCTGTGCGCTTCCGATGATCAAGGCAGATCAGACTCTTGCCAGACTTGCAGTTTTATGGGGTGTGATTGTAATCACATGTTGTATTGGTACTGCAATTTTTTGCAGGGAACGGATCGCAGAAGATATTGCAATGATCATCAAAGCGTTTTTTAGACATAAAATATGGTTCCTTCTCATGGGATGTTTCCTTTTTGCAATGTGTTATTATGTGTCCATTAATGGCGAGATGAATGATGATTCTACCTATTATATTGGACTGATCAATACAACACTGACATCAGGACGGTTATATAAATTTAATGCTTATACAGGTGAACAGGTGCATTCTCTGTATCTGAGAAGAGCATTGGTTACTTTTGATATTAATACAGCAGTTGCCTGTAAAATATATCATATTCATCCACTTGTGATCACAAGAATAACACGTGCAAGCTTGAATATGATCCTTACAGCAGGGGCAGTATATCTGATCGGACGCAATTTTTTTCAGGAAGAGAAGGATGCATTCTGGAAGGCAGGAACATTTACCTGTATTGCCCTGGCATGCAATTTCCTTTTTGATAATACGATTTATACAAGTGCGGCTTTTTTGCTACACAGAGCTTATGAGGGAAAAGCATATGCGGGAAATATGCTGCTGCTTTTTACAATCTATCTGTGTATACTATATATCAGGCAGAGAGATAAATGGAGTTGCATCTATCTGATCTTGACATTGTGGGCATGTATTGCAATTTCGTCATCTGCTATTATGGTAACAGGAGCAGCATGTGGAGTATTATTAATACCAGTTGTATTTGAGAAACTGATAAGAAGAATAAAACGGGATAAAAATTATGACTAATGCAGAAACAATATGGAATGTCATCTCCTGGTATTATGGGAAAAGCACAGCAATCGGTCTGATGCTGGTATTGATGACTGTCTATTTGTTGGGAAGAAAAAAAGAATATCGATATTATACATTCAGTTGTGCAGTTCTTATGTTTTTGATTTTAAATCAGTTAACCTACCGCATTATCGAGCGATTGGGAGAGGGAGATACGTATTATCGCTTTTTATGGATATTCCCGGTCTCATTGATTGCCGCATGGGGGGGATTGAGGCTCATCGAAAAAATGAAATCAAAAATGGAGAAAGTTATCTGTGTTGCAGTTATGGTTTGTCTGATATTCCTGTATTCTGGAGGAAAAATATCTGACTGGGTGACACTGCCAGAGAACATCTATCAGATTTCTGAAGATAAAATTCAGGTGGCAGATCTGATTGAAGAGGTGACAGGAGGGGAGCGGGTCATCGTATATGCAGAGGATGAATTGATGTATGGAATCAGGGAATATGATGCGAATATTTGTCTGGCAACAGAAGGAGAGAGAGAATATCTTTATCATATCATTACAGAAAATGATTCGAATGCCAGCGGGAATCTGATGCTTGGAATCTTAGTAAATGCAAAGATTGACTATATCGTCGTGAGAAAAGAGTATACCGGAGCTAAAGCAGCTTTAAATGGTGGTGGATGTGTAGAAGTTGGACAGACAGATAATTATATATTATATTATGTGAATCAGGAACAATTAAAAGAAGATTTGTATCACATATATGATTCGGACTGGAAGACAGATGCTGGAATTTGCAATGTGGAAGATGTTATGATCAAAGGACTTACACAGGAACAGCAGTTTCTCTTTTATGGGGATGGAAGATTAGATGAATTTAATAATGACATTGGAGAGAACCGGATTCTATGCGATGGATCAGAAGAATTCTATAGTAAAGAATATGGAGATTACATTGTTTGTAAGATAGACAATCAAAGTCAGGGCATTACAGAACAGATTATGAAGAAGATTGAGAGTGAGGAGCGGAAGAAAAAGCCAATCTTACTCTTTTTAAATCGTCCGTTGATCCGGGGAGAAAAAAGTGACAGGCTTCTTGACTGGATAGAAGAAGGCAACAGTTATATACAGGCAGTATATGCGGAGAATGCAGACGAGAGCAGAAAAGATATGCTGACAGAGAAGGTATTTCAGTGTTATATTACAAATAATGTAGCAGAAAATGCATTGTTGGTGCAGGTGAGGGGAGAATAGTGTGGCAATTCCACAGGGAATGTGATAATCTAATAAGATACGTACGAGAGTAAATGAGGGATAAAAAATGAAATTATCATTAGTAGTACCATGTTATAACGAAGAGGGGAATATTCGTGCTTTTTATACAGAAGCAAAGCGGGTATTCGATGCAGAAGATTACGAGTATGAAATTATTTTTGTCAATGATGGAAGCAGAGACAAAACACAGGAGGAACTAGAGAAAGTATATAACCTTCACGAGACCAATATTGTGATAGAAATGTTTTCAAGAAACTTTGGGAAAGAAGCTGCTATCTATGCAGGATTCCAGAAAGCATCTGGTGATTTGGTGACCGTTATTGACGCCGACTTACAGCAAAGACCGGAAATTGTTGTAAAAATGGTAAAAATATTACTTGAGAATGAAGAATACGATTGTGTAGCGGCATATCAGGAAGAGCGACACGAAGGGAAAATGGTTGGCGGTCTCAAGAATATGTTCTACAAAATCATTAATAAGACAAGTGAGATTGAATTTTATCCGGGGGCATCTGATTTTCGTACTTTTCGCAGAACTGTTGTGGATGCAATTTTAAGTTTGCCGGAATACCATAGATTTTCAAAAGGTATTTTTTCATGGGTCGGATTCAATACCTGTTACATTCCATACATAGCGGAGGAACGTAATGCAGGGGAGACAAAATGGTCAGTCAGCAAGCTTTTTAAATATGCGATTGAAGGGTTTATTTCTTATACAACTTTTCCTCTTAAAATAGCAACCGGAATAGGATTATTTACTTCTTTATGTGCGATTATTTATTTGTTTGTAGTAGTAATTCAAAAACTGTGTTTTGGTAATCCAGTGCCTGGATATCCGACTATTGTTGTATTGATTCTTCTACTTGGTGGAATCCAGCTTACAATTCTTGGAATTATTGGAGAATACTTAGCAAGAATGTATATTCAGGGCAAGCATAGACCTATCTATATTGAGAAGAAATTATTAGACTATAAGAAGGATGATCATGAAGAAAATTAAAAGATTACTATTAAAGTATAAAGAAGTTATTATGTACCTTATTTTTGGAGTGGCTACAACATTGGTAAACTGGGTGGTATATAGCCTGCTAATGAAGACATCTGCTGTCAACATGACGATAAGTAACGCAATCGCATGGTTTACAGCTGTTGTGTTTGCTTATATAACCAATAAACTATTTGTGTTTGAGAGTAAGTCATGGAATGTGGCAGAAGTGTGGAAAGAAGTTGTAAAGTTTTTTGGAGCACGTATAGCTACAGGAGTGATTGAGATTGGCGGACTTCCACTATTATATTATATTGGAGTGAAGCAGAGCTTATTTGGAGTGGAAGGCTTCGTTGCTAAGATATTGGTAAGCGTAATTGTGGTAATACTGAATTATGTGTTTAGCAAAATATTTGTATTCAATAAAAAGGATAAATAAGCATGTCTTGTACAGGAAAATCAAGGGAAAAATGGCTCGCGGGAGCAGCAGTCCTTATATGTGGTTTGGTGACACATGGATATATATTGACAAATAAAATCAGTTATCATGATGACAGTGTCAATTATTTTGGAGTAGGTACGACATTTGAATCCGGCAGATGGGCGCTTGGATTAATTCAGAAGTTTCTTACAAAAATTGACTTTTTTAACTATAGTAGTTCCTGGTGGAATGGATTACTCAGTATTTTACTTGTTGCAGTATGTGCAATGATTTTGTCAGAATTATTTCAGATAAAACATACGGGATATGCTGTTTTAGTGGGGGTACTACTCATTTCATTTCCGGCGATGACTTCATTATTTGCTTATATGTTTACAGCTCCTTACTATATGTTTGCTGTATTATTAATGATAAGTGCTGTTTATATGACTGTGAAATATTCTTACGGATTTTTGCCGGCAATAATAATGATGGGATTCTCAATGGGAATCTATCAGACTTATTTTGGGGTGGCAACGACACTTTTTGTTTTGATACTAGTAAGTGATGCAGAAACAAGGAATTTTATAGAGAATATCAAAGAGGCTTTTAAATATTTGTTAACCCTTTTAGGAGGAATACTTTGTTATTTTTTAGGTAATACAATCTGTATTCGCAATTTTCATGTTACATTATTAGATTATCAGGGAATTAATGATATGGCGGATGTTACGGTCAAATCATTGATTGGTTCTGTGAAGAACGCATATATTGGTTTTTTACAACCTATATTAGGGGAGTTTTGTGGCATTTCAAATCAAAAAGCGGTTCGCATTCTTTATCTGGCAGTTTACCTTATGGTTGGAGTGTTAGTGCTTAGACGTTTATGCAAGAGGGGGATGGAACTGTGGAATAGAATATATTTCTTTGTATTGTGTTGCTTGATACCATTGTCTATTAGTATCATCTATGTTATGGCAGTTTCTGATAAGACGGTAATCCATACTTTGATGATTTATCCATATGTATTTGGATTGATTTATCCAATCGTGCTTCTGGAAAAAGAAAATCTGAAAGGAAAATTCTGGAAAGGTATTTCGGTTTTCTATTGTACAGTTGCAATATTGTTATCAATCTATTATATCCGGTTAGATAATATAGCGTATTTGAAAGCAAATTATCAACAAGAGACAGCAACAGCGTATTATACAGAAGTGATTTCACAGATTAAAAGCACAGAGAAATATAATAGTAACTTGCCAGTATTGTTTTATGGAGCGGCAGGAAGCATGGATGACTCGATTCCAATTTTGTGGAGGTTTGATGATATTCAGCTGCAGGGATATAGTAATAATATGCATGATTTTATTTCATATTATGCAGGTAAAGAATTTTTGGAATTACATTGTGGCTATACTTATCAGGAACCTGAGAATCGGGAGGCGATTATTGCAAGTGAAAATTTTCAGAAGATGCCTTGTTATCCATGCGATGGTTCCATAAAAATTATTGATGGAGTGGTTGTTGTTAAGTGGTCAAATTTTGAAGTGAGATGAAAGAAAAATGAAGAAAAAAGTATTAGTCATAGGTGGTGCCGGATTTATCGGATCTAATCTTTCAAGGCATCTGATAAAAAACAATATGGAAGTATACTGCTTCGATATGTCAAAACCTGTGCATGAAATAGCAGGCGTAAATTATATATGTGGGGATTTCTTTGATGATTATATATTGGAACATGCATTAAAGGGAATGGATTATGTTGTACATGCACTCAGTACTGTAAATCCTGGAAATTCCAATGAAAAGTATCTTCAGGGATATGAGAGGGACTTTATCCAGACAACAAAGCTTTGTAAGATGATCACTGACCAGAAGATACGGATGATTTTTCTGTCTTCCGGTGGAACAGTGTATGGAAATCAGGAGATACAGCCTATAGTGGAAGATGCACTTCCAAGACCGATTAATCATTATGGTAATGTAAAGCTTTGTATTGAAAATACAATCCGAACATTTAATTATCAGGCACATACAAAGATTCTGATTGCCCGGATATCAAATCCATATGGACCGGGACAGGATTTTAATAAAGGTGTCGGATTTATTGATGCCGCTATTAAGAAAACCATCCGAGGAGAGAAAATTGAAATTTGGGGAGATGGCAATAACGTCAGGGACTATATTTATATTGACGATGTATGCAGGATGTTGATTTCATTATTCAACTATCAGGGAAATTATGATACTTTTAATATCAGCTCGAATACAGGAACTTCTCAGAGAGATATTATTCGAATGTTGGAAGAAATGCATCTTGCACCGGAGGTAGTGTATCTTCCAGCGAGAAGCGTGGATGCCAAGAAAATTATTCTCAATAATGAACGGATTATGAGTATCCATGAGGTACCGTTAGTACCTATTGTGCAGGGAATTGAAAACTATTACCAGTGGCTTAAGAAGGAGATTTAAGTGATTTACGAATTAAGGAAACAGATAGAATATTTTCTTAGAAATAAAATATACATGGTATCGCTTATAATTGCAGCAGTTGCAGGATACGGTTATGAAATCACACACTCTTCACTGGGAATCGATGATGTGTGCATTGGTCTATACTTTGATGACGGACTGGGTGTTTCCATTGGGCGATGGCCTTTCTATGTGATTAATAAACTGTTTCATGTGACAGGGTTTGAACCGTTTATTATGGAGTTTGCTGCAGTATTGATTCTGATGTTTGCAGCAATTGTCTGGTCAGCAGTATTAAGGTATATTCTCGGAGATAAGCTGCCGATTGCCTGCTATGCGGTATTTTCAGCTATGTTTTTAGATTATTCTCTGATTGCAGAGGTATTTATTTATTATTTGCAGAATGGAGTACCAATTATTTATACACTTGTTGGAATGGCGGTTTTTGATTTCTACTATTTGTATACACATGATCTGGAGCAAAAACAGCGGATTCTGCATAAACTGGGAATGAGCCTTTTGGTATCGGTATCGGTCGGATTTTATGAGGCAGCGGCAAATGTTTTTCTTACCGGGGTACTTTTGATTATGATTGTAGACTGCTTTGGTGCAAATCATATGCGGATCCGAAAATTTAAACAATTTTTCATGAGCCTTTTTCTTGTTGGAAGAGTTCTTGTATATGCGATCGTGGAGAGGTCGTTGATTACAAAAGTCTGTATGGCAATATTTGGAATTGAGCCATACAGCTATCGTAGTGCTGGAAGTATGTTGCGAATCTTAAAATATCCAGGCAGAATCCTTACGATTATCCGGCAGATTTTGAGGGATTATGTATTTGTCGGGTTAGCTTATTATCCGATTGGTTTATTCGTGGCCACAAGCATTTTGTTTATAGTTATTATTATTGCGGGTTCCATTTACAAAAAGAATTTATATATTTTGTTTCTTGGCATTATTTGCTATGGATCTATTTTCGTGTTGTCACTGCCGCAGGGGGATGCACTTCCATATCGGTCCAATCTGATGATAGCATTGTTAGTTGCAATGGTACTATTCTATCTGACTTATGTGATTCTGAAATGCAGATACCAGCTGATCAATGTAATTGGAATGGTTCTGGTAATTTCTGTTGTATATAATTCGGCGTTTGATCTGAATCATTGGTTTGCTTTTGAATATGAGAAGAATCAGAGTGAGCTGGCAGTGGTAGATCAGGTAGCATATGATCTTCAGAAAGGTGGGTATAATATTGCAGAAAAACCGGTTGTATTTATCGGTAGTTATGAACTGAATCCTGCAATTCTGGAAAAGTGTTCCATGGGTTCCGACACACCGGGATATTCGGTGATCAAAGACCTGAACGACTGGATGGAGGAGGAAACTGGAGAACGGTATGTCTATGTGCAGACACTTTCCTGGTCACTGATCGACTGGGCGATTCCGGGATTCTATATCTATGAAGGATATAACCGAGAAATGATAAGACTGTTCGAAGAGCGCGGATATCAATTGATCTGGGGTGGAACCGAACTCTATGAGAAAGCGTTGGAACAGGAAGAACAATTGAATGAATATCCGTTAGAAGGGTATATCAGGGAATATGATGATTATATTGTAGTAAAATTTTAGTGACTAGGAATTTATGAAGTAAATGATATGTGATATTTTTCTGAATGAAAGAGGGAAAAATGTTTTATAGTGAGCGAGATGCAATTGATATTTATGAAAGAAAATATTCAATACAGGAAATTTGGTGGATGGATGAAGAAGACAGGCTTTTATTTGCTCCAGTCAGGCGTAACAGAAATAGGATCAGAAACATTGTGAGGAATGCAGTAGAAGCAATTGAACTTGGAATACCAATGCCGCCAATTTATGTTTCGGAACAGCAAAATGGAGATTTTCTTGTTCTGGAATCTAAAGATACAATATATAGTCTGTTACAGTTTTTAAAAAATAATATAGGAATCGAAAATGACCAGAATGATGCAGATCGCAGGATGAGTTTCTATGAGATTGATCATGAAAATCCAAGATTAGCCAGTATGATCATGCGCACAGTGGTTCCTGTTCAGATTATTGAATACCGATCGCCGAAATACATGCATATGCTGACAGGAAAATTTATCGAAAACTGGACAGAAAACAGGGAATATGCAATTCGAAAGATTATCTATAAAGACTCAAGGATAGAGGTGGTCGAAAGCATAAGAAATAGATTTTTTAAATTTCAAAGAACGGAATGGGTTAGATCATTAAATGAAATAAATATTTTTTATATCCTTGTTATCTGGATGGTATATACAAATAAAGCAAATGTGGATGAAGACAGATATATTACAAATGAACAATATCTGTTGGAAAATGCAATCTATGAAATGGATAATCTGAGAGATGGATATATTAACGACTTTGTAGAATGCGTTTTGCATACATGTAGTAAGTGTGAAGAGATTGATTATGAAAAAGCAGTGAGGATTGCACATAGAAGATTTGATGAGAAATATAAGTCAATATTTATGGCAATTGCAATTTGTATGAATGATATACGCGGAAATTTGAGGGAATTATATGACGAGAGATCATATTTATATAGCATGCTGCATGATACATCGGTAACCTATGCTAATATAAGTCGATGGATTGATTATCTGAGGAGATAAATAAATGATAAATGAGCTGACAATTAAAGGATTAAAATGTTTTGAAGAGGCAGAGTTTCACTTTAAAAATCTGACATTGCTTGCAGGAAAAAATTCCATGGGAAAGTCGACTGTTATTCAGGCATTGCTTGCAATGATACAGAAGGGAAAGAATCCTTTTCGCGGAGAATATATAGATATCGGAAAAATCAGTGAGTTAAAAAATAAATATGTAGGCAGTAAAGAAATCGAGATTACGGTAAACCAAAAAATTATCAGACATATGACCGATGATAAGAATGATGTGATAAGTGAAGGAAAACTTTCGGATGAAATGTCTTTTAAATATCTGGCAGCAAGAAAGTGTCACTGCAACTGCATTGGCAGAGGCCGCAGAGAATGGATTTTCACTATTATCATTCAAGTCTGAAAAATATACGGATTGTGTGTTAGATATACAAAAAGACAGCCAAAAATATGAGGTGTTATCTATATATTCACCACGATATCTTGCACAAAATCATTACATAGACCTGAATATAGGAAGATGTGATTATCTGAAAATCAGATATGAGGGGACAAGAATAGACTGTAGTTTGTTGGAGAAAAAGTCAGGCCCGGATCAGCTTAAAGAAAGCGAATATAAGCAGTTGCTAGGAACACTGGATAAATTTGTTCAGCACGAATCGTGGGATACGATAGATCGGGATGATGGATTGGAATACAAGAGGTATCGTGGCGCAGGTAAGAAAAATTATTTTGCAGGATATTCTCAGACAATCATGAAATTTCGATATAGTGGAAAACAGCGTGTATTTGGATATCGAAAAGGAAACAGATTCCGCGTGATTCTGATAGAGAGAGATCATAAAATAAGTAATAATGGATAATATGAAAAAAGAAGAAAATCATTGAGTAAATTGTCAGTGATCTTCTTCTTTTTTGTTTTACAGAAAATACTTATTCATTATCCAAATCAGGATAAATTACATAAATTTGATCTAAACCGTAGTATTTTGCAACATACACATTTGGAAATGGTTCATCAGCATCTTTCCCATTCAGATCTAATAAGCCATATTTACAGCTATATTTTGTTGTGGAAGTAATAATTGGTACACCGATCGTCATGCTGCCGGAGTTTACAGAGTTCTCTATTGCAGCATCACGAACAGCCTGTTCCTTATGCACACGGTAAATATCGTAGGAACCTTCCCAGTACGACATCAGACTGTTCACCAGAAGATAAATGCAGACACACAGGGAGATACATTCTAAGCGTGCAGATCCACGTAACAATTGCAGCAGCTGGACAATTCCAATCAGAAGAAATACAATGCCATTGGCAAGGCTTCGCTCTGGCAGGTAGCTTGCAATCATAAGCATACCGGAACATATAACACTGATGAAAAAGAAGGAGAGTGCAATGAGAATCTCTGTCTTATTCAATTTGTGATAAATAGCAATACCAAGAAGTACAAAAAACAGAATCAAAGGAATCCGGCAGGCATTATAATATTCTGTAAATATCTCAATCGCATTTTTAAAAAGCAGCGAAAGCGACAGATTTTCGGAGAACTTGGCGCTTCCGGAAGGACTTAACAGTAAAATCAGGTAACCGAGAGCTCCACATACAATCGGAAGAACATAAATGAATAATTTTCGGAAACTTTTCTGTCCGTACATTGTAATGCACAGAAGAATAAATCCGGTAAAGATAACGGAAAAAGATACATTCTCTGAGTAATTTCCAAAAAGGAATGTAAATACACAGAACAGGATCAACTTCCAAGTATGTTTTAACGGAGAATTTCCTCGTAATAAAGCAATATAGACTGACAGGAAAATCAGAGCAAAGAGGTAACTCCACATATAATTAATGGAACCATCCAACCATAAGAAAATCTGACCATAGGCAGGCATATAAAGCCATAATAAAGTTGGAATTGCAAAAAAAAGTAAAAGGCTGCAAGCATTTTTATGAGAGGTCAAATGATAAATGCTTAATATAAGCAACACAAAAAGAAATGCATTCACAAGATTGAAAATCCACTTGGAACCAATCAGAAAAAGCATAACAAAAAAGTGGGAAACAAGGCGTCCGTTGCCATACTTTGTATAGTGTACAGCCAGGGACGAAAAAATCTGCCCAATGGAAGTCATACGTGAGCCATCGGATAAGTTGAACATATAGCTGTAATCATCGGCTGCGTAGGGAGTCCAATGATTAAAAAGTAATGCAGTAAAAAATAAAATTATTGAACCAAGTATTAATTTATTGTATTGTCTAAAAAAATTTTTATTCATAAATGTTTTACCCTATTTATTAATTATAATTTAAAATTTGTTACGAAGCCTTGAAGGCAGACATGAGTTATTGTAGCATAATAAATAAAAGCTTGCAAATTCTTAGGTGAGTGAGAGCAGGCGTTAAAATTGTTTTTCACAGAATAATATGTTAAAATAAGTTGGTTAAATCTTCAAAAATAAGTGTAATTAGGGAGTTAGTATGTATCGGCGAAAGAATAAAGGCTGGTTAAAGCATATGGATTTTATTATTCTGGATCTGCTTTGCCTACAGATTTGTTTTGTATTAGCATATTTTAGCAGACACGGTTTAGGTAGAAATCCATATAAAGTTATTTATCAGAATATGATGCTTGTTCTTATGCTTTTTGAATTTATATATGCATTTTTTTTAGAAGGTTATAAGGATATTCTGAGACGAGGTCATTATGTTGAGTTTGTGTCTGTCGTAAAGCAGGTATGCATACTTGAATTATTTATAAGCTTTTACCTGATCGTTGTAAAAGACGGAGATGATTTTTCAAGAACAGTATTGTTTCTTTTGGGAATTTATCAATTAGGCATAGGGTGGATGACCAGAACATTATGGAAACTTCATGTAAAAAAATATCAGACAGAGGAAGGAAATTGCTCTCTGTTATTGATTACAACATCAAAAATGGCAGAAGAAGCATTAAAGAGAATCAGAGAGAATAACTATCAAACTTATAAGTTATCAGGCATTGTTTTTATGGATTGTATAAAACAAGAGAAGCAATACCAAAATATCCAGATTGTTTTGGAAGAAAATATGGCAGAATGGGTATGCAAGAACTGGGTAGACGAGGTGCTCATTGTTTTGCCGAATGATATGTCATTCCCTGCAAAGTATACACGTGAATTTTCTGAGATGGGGATTGTAGTTCATTACACGATTATGCAGGATGGTTTGACACAAAGTGAAAATCAGACTGCTGAAATGGTATGTGGATATTTAGTGCTTACATCCAGTATCCGAATTGTGAGCAACAAAGAATATTTTATGAAAAGGACGCTCGATATAGCTGGGGGGCTGGTGGGAACCGCCATTACGCTTATACTTATACTTTTTTTGGGACCTATTATTTTTATAAAATCTCCAGGACCGATTTTTTTTAAACAGGAGAGAGTGGGACAAAATGGCAGAAAATTTAATATGTATAAATTCCGGACGATGTATCTGGATGCTGAAGAACGAAAAAAAAATCTTTTGGAGCAAAATCAGATAGCAGATGGTATGATGTTCAAAATGGAGAACGATCCAAGGATTATTGGCAGTAAAATTGATCAGAAAACAGGAGAATATATACCGGGAATTGGAAACTGGATTCGCAAACTAAGCTTAGACGAGTTCCCACAGTTTTTTAATGTTTTAAGGGGAGATATGTCATTAGTGGGGACAAGACCACCTACAGTAGATGAATATGAGAAGTATAAATTGCATCATAAAGCAAGATTGTCGGTAAAGCCTGGTATTACAGGACTTTGGCAGGTCTCAGGAAGAAGTGAAATTACAGATTTCGAAGAAGTAGTCAAACTCGATACAGAATACATTTGTCATTGGAGTATGGCGAATGATATTAAAATATTATTTCGGACAGTTCAGGTTGTGGTATCTGGAAAGGGAAGTATGTAAAAGATGCAGAATATATTTATAATAGGGTCAAAAGGGATACCAGCGGCATATGGTGGGTACGAAACTTTTGTAGATAAATTAACAGAATATCATCGTAATAATGATAAGATAAAGTATCATGTAGCATGCAAGGGAAAGGAAAATAAAGAGTATATATATCATAATGCAAGATGTTTTATGATAAAAGTACCTGATATTGGACCAGCACAAGCTATTTATTATGATGCAGCTGCGTTAAAAGAGTGTTGCAGATATATAGAGAAAAAGCAGGTAAAACAGCCTGTTATTTATATATTAGCGTGTCGTATTGGACCATTTATAAGGCACTATGTAAGAAAAATACATAAGCTTGGAGGAAAGGTATATGTCAATCCGGATGGGCATGAATGGATGCGGCAGAAGTGGAATGCTTGTGTACGAAAATATTGGAAAATATCAGAACAAATGATGGTAAAAAATGCAGATTTATTAATTTGCGACAGTAAAAATATAGAGCAATATATAAAAAAGGAATATGAGAAATATTATCCTAAAACCACGTTTATTGCATATGGAACGGAAATAAGAAAGAGTCAGATGGCAGATTCAGATGAAAAATTAAAAAAATGGTATGCAGAGAGAAAAATTCATCCTAAGCAGTATTATCTGGTAGTTGGAAGGTTCGTTCCAGAAAATAATTATGAAGTAATGATAAAAGAATTTATAAAATGCAAATCCGAAAGAGATTTTGTTCTTATCACGAATGTGAATGATAAATTTTTAAAAGAGCTTGAATTTAAAACCGGCTATTCCAGGGATTCCAGAATTAAATTTGCGGGTACAGTATATGACTCAGAAATGTTAATGAAAATTCGGGAAAATGCATATGGATATTTTCATGGTCATGAAGTGGGAGGAACTAATCCAAGTCTTCTGGAAGCTCTGGCGAGCACACAACTTAATTTGCTATTGAATGTAGGATTTAACCGGGAGGTAGCAGAGGACGGCGCAATGTATTGGTCAAAAGAAGAGGGGAATCTTGCCGGCTTGATAGAAAAAGCGGATCATTTAGATCAGTCTGAGATAAATAAATATACAGAAAGAGCAAGAAAAAGAGTGTGTGACAGGTATAGTTGGGAGTATATTTCCGGACAATATGAAAAATTGTTTCTAAAGTGAGTGGATAAATGAAAGGAAAAAATTTTTGATAAAAAGAGTAATAGCGTTACTTAAACTTAAAATAAAGTGGAAAAAAAGAAATCAACATAATATGACATACTTGACTAATTTATGTGATATAGAACAAATACACGTTGGAAAATATACATATGGGCCAATATGTGTTGAAACATTTGGATGTGAGAATACGAAGCTGATAATTGGTCAATTTTGTTCTGTTGCTCAAAACGTCCGTTTTGTTTTGGGGGGAGAGCATAGGCTGGATTGTATTTCTACATATCCATTTCAGGCGAAAGTGCTAAAAAAAGAAGGAGAGACTCAGGCGAAAGGAAATATTATTGTAAATGATGATGTCTGGATTGGAGATTCAGCCCTCGTTCTTTCAGGAGTAGAAATTGGCCAGGGAGCAGTGATAGCGGCCGGCGCAGTTGTGACGGAAGATGTTCCGCCATATGCAGTTGTCGGCGGTGTACCTGCCAGGGTTATAAAATATCGGTTCACGGATGATGTGATAAAGGAACTGGTAAAAATTGATTATGCTAAAGTTGACAGGAAATTTATAGAGCTCCATGAAGATATTTGGTATAGAAAAGTGATGAACCCAGAGAGTGTACGGGATTTTTTAAAGGAATTAGATAGATGGCAGAGCAGAAAAATTATGCATTAACAATAGCAATACCTACTTATAATCGTTTGGAAAAATTAAAAATATGTTTAAAACGATTGATGGAACAGAAAAAAATAGAACAAATAGAGATTATTGTTTCAGACAATGCTTCTTCGGATGGAACTGGCGAGTACATGACTGAACTTGTGAAGAAGGCAGAGAATATCCGCTATTACAGAAATACAGAGAATGTAGGACCAGATAAAAATTTCCTGAATTGTTTTGATAAGGCTGTGGGTGAGTATGTCCTTTTACTGGGAGATGATGATTTTTTGCTTCCGATGGCAGTGGAACATCTTTTGGATACATTGGAAAAAAAACCGGTATTTTTGCATTTGAATACTTCTGGGTTAGTAAGTGAGTCGCCTTTTTTGTATAATGAACCGCGCTGGAAGGAAACAGGGTTAAAGATTTATTCTTCCAGAGAACAATTCCTTGAAGAAACAGGAATTTTTATTACGTTTATGTCCTCTCTTGTATTTAGAACGGAATTGGTAAGAAAAGTAGAAAATAAAGAACAATATATTGGAACATATTTTATACAGAGCTATATTGCACTGGCAACCATGCGGGAGCAGGGGATATATATTATTGATACCTATAATTATCTTGCAGCCTCCGGTAATGAAACGGTTGGATATGATCTGTATGAAGTATGGTTTTATAATTATCACAAATTGATATTGCAGGGTGGAAAGAATGGGGGCTTTTCTGAAAAAATATTATCAGATATTTATTATAAAACCACTAAAAATACAGTAAGACAATTTGTGATCCAATTCCGTTGTACATGCAAAAATCAGGCAAACTGGAGAAAAGCATATATATGGCCGTGCTTAGAAAAATATCACGATTTAAAAAGAACATTTTGGATACTTGTAAATTGTCCGGTGGGAATACTCAGATTACTGCATATAGTATGGGTGCAGCTTAGAAAAATAAAGAATGTTTTGCATTAATAAACATAATACAGGGAGTTATTCATGGATAATAAAGTAAGAAAAAATTCGATATACAGTTTGCTGAAAGCGTTTTCGCAAGTCGTCTTTCCATTAATAACTTTCCCTTATATCAGCAGAGTGTTACATGCAGAGAATGTAGGAAAAGTGAATTTTGGTAATTCGATTATCAGTTATGTTTCTTTGGCTGCATCATTGGGAATTACAACTTATGCAGTGAGAGAGTGTTCGAAAATAAAAGATGACAAGAATAAACTAGAGAATATGGTGGGTCAGATTATTTCCCTTAATATGGTTACTACATTTATTGCATATATAGGTCTGGCACTAGCACTGTTAGCTGCAAAACCATTGGAAAATTATCGGGAAATGATCATTATTCTAAGCACAACCGTATTGTTTACAACATTGGGTGCGGACTGGCTGAATACAGCTATGGAGGATTTTAAGTATATTACAGTCCGTACATTCCTTTTTCAATTAATTTCCATTGCGGCAATGCTTCTTTTTGTACGGAAACCGGAAGATTATATGCGTTACGCTGTCATTACAGTAGTTGCCTCAAGTGGAGCCAGTATTACAAATATGGTATACAGAAGAAAATTTTGTAAAACGAAACTGACATTGAACATTGACTGGAAGAGACATCTGCCACCAGTTCTTTTACTATTTGTAATGGTTCTTGCACAGACTATTTATTGTAATTCAGACATCACGATACTGGGAATCATAAAAGGAAACTATGAGGTTGGACTATATAGCACATCCGTAAAAATATATAGTCTTGTAAATTCTACGATCGCATCCATTGCATGGGTGGTTATGCCGCAGATGACAAAGAATTTTAATGAAGGAAATTACAATGAAATTAATAAATTGTTTCGGTATACATTCAATTTTGTTGTGATTCTTGGACTGCCATGTGTGGTCGGAATCAATATATTGTGTCCGGAGATGATAGAGATTATTGCAGGAAAAGAATATCTGGGAGCGACAGGTTCCCTACATATACTTTCCATTGCATTAGCAATTTCACTTATTGGAGGACTGATTGGAAATGTGTTGCTGCTTCCGGCAATGGAGGAAAAAACATGCCTTATTGCATGTGTGATTTCGGCGATGGCAAATATTATACTGAATCTTTTATTTATTCCAAAGTATGGTATTACTGCTGCAGCAGCTACGACTGCTGTTTCAGAATTAATATCACTCTGTATTGCAATCAGCAGGGTGGATAAGAAAATAAAGCTGATAGCATGCAGGAAAGATTTGGCAGGACCTGCAATTGGCGTGTTATTGATCATTTTGATTGGAAAAGGTGTTGCAATTGTGACGGAGAACCTTTGGACAAAAACAGTTCTGACAATTTTACTCAGTATATTAGGATATTTTATTGTATTGATTTTAACCCGGAATGAATTTGCAAAAAACATGTCGGAGATATTATTCGGAAAATGCAGACATAAAAAATAGCAATACATGGATTTTTTTGGGGGGTTGCGTTATGATTTGAGCCATGATATAGTTAATTTATATGTTTACTAGTACGAAAAATAAGGAGATTACAAATGAAAGTAGTATTATTAGCAGGAGGATTCGGAACACGAATCAGCGAGGAAAGTCATTTGAAACCAAAGCCAATGATTGATATCGGAGGAAAGCCGATTCTGTGGCATATTATGAAGGAATATTCTTATTATGGCTTTAATGAGTTTATTATCTGTGCAGGATATAAGCAGCATGTGATCAAAGAATGGTTCGCCGATTATTATCTTCATAATAGTGATATCACTTTTGACTTCAGCAATGGTGGTGAGATGGTGGTTCATAATAATGTGGCAGAGCCATGGAAAGTAACTATCATAGATACAGGACTGAACACGATGACTGGAGGACGTGTAAAGCGTATTCAGCCATATGTTGGAAATGAACCATTTATGCTGACTTATGGAGACGGAGTTTCTGACATTAATATTACAGAATTACTGAAGTTCCACCAGTCTCATGGAAAGATTGCAACACTGACAGCGGTACATGTGGGGCAGCGGTTTGGGGTGTTAGATATTGACAGAGAGGACAAGAGTATCAGGGCGTTCCGTGAAAAATCAGAATCAGATGGTTCCAGAATAAATGCCGGATATATGGTATTACAGCCAGAAATTTTTGATTATATTGATGGTGACGAAACTGTATTTGAACAGGAACCACTCAGACGTCTTGCAGAAAATAGTGAATTAAAAGCATACAAACATAATGGATTCTGGAAATGTATGGATACCCAGAGAGAAAAAGAACAGTTGGAAGAGATGATCATAAAAGGAGAGGCACCTTGGATGGTGTGGAATAAATAGATGTTAGAATTTTATAAGGGAAAAAAAGTTTTAGTGACCGGACACACCGGGTTTAAGGGATCATGGCTTTGCAGAATCTTAGTCAATGCAGGAGCAGAGGTGACAGGGTATTCACTTGAAGCACCAACGAATCCAAATCTTTTTGCAATGTGTGGTATAGAAGATAAAATCAATTCTGTTATTGGGGATATCCGTGACAGGGAACATTTGATGAAGGTATTTGATGAGGTACTGCCTGAAATTGTGATTCATCTTGCAGCACAGCCGATTGTGAGAGATTCATATAAAAATCCGGTTTATACATATGAAACAAACGTGATGGGAACAGTGAATATCTGTGAATGTGTACGTCTGCATTCATGTGTAAAATCTTTTTTAAATGTTACAACAGATAAGGTTTATGAGAATAAAGAATGGGAATGGGGATATCGTGAGAATGAACCATTAGATGGTTATGATCCATATTCTAACAGTAAGTCTTGCTCAGAGTTGGTGACACACAGTTATATCAACTCTTTTTATTGTGACATGGATGTTGCGGTATCTACCGCAAGGGCTGGTAATGTGATTGGTGGTGGAGACTTTGCCAATGACAGAATTGTACCTGACTGTGTGCGTGCAGCAGAGAAAAAGCAGGATATTATTGTCCGAAACCCACATTCTACAAGACCATATCAGCATGTATTAGAGCCGCTTGCAATTTATCTGACCATTGCAAAGGCACAATATGAAGATAAAAAGTATGCAGGCTTTTATAATGTAGGACCAGATGACAGAGACTGTATTACGACTGGTGAGTTAGTAGATATCTTTTGCGAAAAATGGGGGGAAAGCCTTAATTGGGTAAATCAATATGATGGTGGACCTCATGAAGCAAACTTCCTGAAACTGGATTGTTCAAAAATCAAAAAAGTATTTGGATGGCAGCCACGGTGGAGAGTAGAAGATGCAATTGAGAAAACAGTGGAATGGTCTAAAATGTATTTGAGCGGAAAAGATGTCTGTGAATGTATGGATGAACAGATAGAGGAATTTTTTTACAAGTAGGAGATTTTTGATAAATGGGCGATATAAAGTTATTAGATTGTACATTACGTGATGGCGGATATGTAAATGATTGGAATTTTGGACATAATAATCTGGTTAGTATTTTTGAAAGACTTGTAGATGCGAATGTTGATTTTATTGAAGTTGGTTTTTTGGATGAGCGTAGACCATTTGATATGGACAGAAGCATTATGCCGGATACAGATTGTGTTGAAAAAATATATGGAAATCTTGACAAGAAAAATTCAGTTGTTGTTGGAATGATTGATTATGGGACATGTTCTCTTGAACATATAAAACCATGTAAGGACTCTTATTTGGATGCCATCAGAGTTATTTTTAAGAAACATTTGCGGGAAGATGCTATGGCATTTTGTGCAGAATTAAAGAAACTTGGATATAAGGTATTTGCCCAATTGGTTTCTGTAACAAGTTATGAAGATGATGAAATGATGGATTTGATCCGCCTTGCAAATGAAGTGAAACCTTATGCAGTTTCAATGGTAGATACATATGGATTAATGCATCAGAATAATTTGAAGCATTATTTTGATTTGTTGGATGAACATCTTTTGCCAGAGATTGGAATGGGATATCATGCACATAATAACTTTCAGATGGGATATGCAAACTGTATCACAATGATGTCGCAGAAGACAGAACGTATGCTGTTGGTGGATGGAACAATTTATGGTATGGGAAAGAGTGCCGGAAATGCTCCAATCGAGCTGATTGCAATGTATATGAATGAAAATCTTGGAAAAAACTATCATATTAGCCAGTTCCTGGAAGCGATTGATTCGAATATCATGGATTTTTATACTCCGGCAACATGGGGATATAATATGTTTTTCTATTTGGCAGCTTCTAATGACTGTCATCCAAGTTATGTGTCTTATTTAATGGAGAAGAAAACACTATCTGTGAAATCTATCAATGAAATCCTCGGTCGATTACAGGGAGAAAAAAAATTATTATATGATCAGTCATATATTGAAAAACTGTATAAAGATTACCAGATGATTGAGATTGATGATTCAGAGCATAGAGAACAATTAAAACATGTATTTGCCGGTAGGAATATTCTGTTATTGGGACCGGGAACAAGTATAACAAAAGAAAAGAATAAAGTTCAAAAGTATATCTCAGATAAAAATCCGATTATAGTTTCTGTTAATTTTATTGAGGAAACATATCCAATTGATTATATTTTTCTTAGCAATGCAAAACGCTATGTACAGCTTGCAACAGCATTATCACAGAATAATGTCAGAGAAAAAGTCATTGCCACTTCAAATGTGACAAAGACGAGTGGAACATTTGATTATGTTTTAAAATACAGTTCGCTGATTGATGAGGAAGCAGAGGTTATTGACAACTCATTTATTATGTTACTAAAAGCTATGGAACAGTTAGGAATAAAAGAAGTCAGTGTTGCTGGATTTGATGGATATGTTCCGAAAAAAACAGGAAATTATATTAAGACATATATGGAATATAACTTTGATGCTGATAAAACAGAACGCTTGAATCTGTATGTGAAAGAGAAAATTAAAGAATTCCAGAGTGATATGAAAGTGGACTTTTTAACACAGTCTTTATATGTAGATTAGGAGATAAATGAACATGGAGAATGTTATTGTAACTGGAGCTACCGGAATGATAGGAGCGTCCATGATTGAACAGATGGTAGCAGATGGTGTGCATGTGACAGCTGTGTGTAGACCTAATTCAAAAAAAAGAAATAATTTAATTAACAATCCACTGGTTACTGTAGTGGAATGTGATATTAACGATCTTATATCATTAAAAGAAAAATTATCATCGGACTATGATACCTTTTATCATTTTGCGTGGGATGGAACATATGGAGACAGCCGTAATGATGCGTTACTTCAGGAACAGAATATACATAATACACTTATTGCTGTAGAAGTTGCACATGCTCTAGGATGTAAAGTTTTTGTTGGAGCCGGCTCTCAGGCAGAATTTGGATTTGTGGAAGGTGAATTATCAGATAATATTCCTAAAAATCCAGTTACCGGATATGGTATTGCAAAATATACGGCAGGCAGATTAAGTGCTGTTATGTGTGAACGGTATGGAATACGCCAGTCATGGGGGCGTATTGTGAGTACATATGGACCAAGGGACAATAGTTATACAATGGTAATGTCCAGCGTGATCGGAATGTTAAATGGGGAACGTATGGCATTTACTAAAGGCGATCAGATATGGGATTATGTATATGGGGGCGATTGCTCCCGAGCATTTTATCTGATTGGCAAGTATGGAAAACATGGAAAGGCATACACAATCGGATCTGGAAAAAGCAGATTATTGAGAGAATATATTACAGATATACGTGATGTGGTAAATCCTGACCTTGAGATCGGGATAGGAGAGAGAGAATATTATCCAAATCAGGTAATGCGCCTGACAGCAGATATCAGTGAACTGACAGCAGATACTGGATTTCAACCGGAAGTGGATTTTAAGGAAGGAATCCGCAGAACGATGGAATGGTACAAAGGAGTAGAAAAGTAATGAAACATATTTCAGTGATGACACCTTGTTATAATGAAGAGGGGAATATCAGAAATATATATAATGCTGTAAAAGAACAGTTTGATAAAATGCCGCAGTACACCTATGAACATATATTTATTGATAATTATTCTACTGATAATTCCAGAAAAATATTGCGGGAATTGGCAGCAGAAGATTCGAATGTAAAAGTTATTTTAAATGCAAGAAATTTTGGACCAAACCGTTCGGGCAGCTATGGAATGCTTCAGGGAACAGGAGATGCACTTATTTGTATTGTCTGTGATTTACAGGATCCGCCAGAAATGATACCAACCTTTCTACAGAAGTGGGAAGAGGGATATAAAGTTGTACTCGGACAGAAAACGAAAAGTAAAGAAAATCCACTGATGTTCCAAGTTCGAAAATTATATTATAAAATTATGGAGAAGTTGTCGGAGACAGAACATCTGACAAATGTGACTGGATATGGATTGTTCGATAAAGAAGTACTCGATATGATCAAGTGGATGGATGATCCAGATCCATATATCAGAGGACTTGTTACTCAGCTTGGATACAAATGGTGTCTTGTTGAATATACACAGCAGGAAAGAACCTCAGGAAAGTCCAGTTACAATTTTAACAGATACTTCGATTTTGCGATAACTGGATTAACCCATGTGTCGAAAAAACCATTGCGTATAGTGACATTGGTAGGATTAATTATGTCTGCAATTAGTTTTGTCATTGCTTTTATATATCTGGTCTTTAAACTGGTTCATTGGTACGAATTTGATATGGGTACAGCACCGATTTTAATAGGTGTATTTCTACTTGGTTCAGTTCAGCTTGCGTGTCTTGGAGTGATAGGAGAGTATATTGGTGCAATTCTTACGAAAGTGACAAAAAGACCGATGGTTGTGGAAGAGGAACGTATCAATTTTGATAAGTAGATGAGGAGATAGGCGTATATGAAAAAAGTCTTGGTAACAGGTGGATCACGTGGGATCGGAAAAGCCATTACAGAAAAATTCTTAGAACATGGATATGAAGTGACAGCTCCGACAAGACTGGAACTAGATTTATTAGATTCAGAATCAATAGAAAAGTATGTTCAAGCGCACAAAGAAGATGGTTTTGATATCATAGTAAATAATGCAGGAATTAATGATATTCATGAGATAGAGAATATTACCGATGAGGAAATAGAACGAATGATCGCAACAAATCTGGTTGCACCAATTAAACTTTTACGCGGATTCACAGGAAGCATGAAGCAGAAAAAGTACGGAAGAATTGTTAATATCGGTTCTATCTGGGCAGTGGTTTCAAAAGGCGGCAGATGTGTGTATAGTGCAACAAAGAATGGTATACATGGTGTTACGAATACGCTGGCTGTAGAACTGGCAGCAGATAATATCCTTGTCAATACAGTGTGTCCGGGATTTACAATGACAGAGTTGACGGTAAAAAATAATACACCGGAAGAGATTGCACAGATATCTGCAAATATTCCAATGCAGCGTATGGCAAAACCGGAAGAGATTGCCGAAGTGGTGTATTTCCTATGCAGTGAACAAAATACTTACCTGACGGGACAAAAGATTACGGTAGATGGAGGATATACAGAGAGATGATTATTAAGTCCAGTACAAAAAATTATGAAGTTAAAATTGGAACAGATTTTGAAATGGCAAAAAATCTTGCATTGGATGCAACCTGCTTTGTTGTTGTAGACAGTAATTTATACAGACTTTATAAAGATGAATTATTTAGTTCCATTCCGGAAGAACAGTTATACGTGATGGAAGCTGTTGAGGAAAAGAAAACAATTGAAACAGCATTGGATATTTGTGAGATTATGACCAATATACCAGCAAAAAGAAATGCAAGACTGATTTCATTTGGTGGAGGAATTGTTCAGGATGTTACAGGTTTTGTTGCAAACATATTGTACAGAGGTATTCATTGGACTTTTTATCCAACAACGTTACTGGCTGCATGTGATAGCTGCATTGGTGGAAAAACTTCATTGAATTATAAAAAATTTAAAAATTTATTAGGAACATTTTTCCCACCGGATGAAATTCGGATATGTACACCGTTTTTCAAGACATTGACAGAAAAAGATTTTCAGAGTGGGCTTGGAGAAGTTGTAAAATTCAACGTAATGTTTGGGGAAAAAGGCATCAGGAATATTGAAGATAATATTGATGAACTTCTTAAGAGAGATGATGATAAATTACTGCAGTTTGTTAACAGTTCTTTACTGTTTAAGAAAGATTTTATTGAAGAAGATGAGTTTGACAGAGGAGTAAGAATTCATCTGAATTTTGCTCATACATTTGGACATGCGTTTGAGACAATGAGCCATTATGAAATCCCGCATGGAACGGCTGTTGCTATGGGAACGATTGTAGCAAATCGTATTTCGTTGTCAAGAGGATGGCTGGATGAGGAAAAGGTTTTACGTGTGGAAAACGTACTTTGGAAAATTATTCATATCAATACATTACATATTCAGGTTAGTATGGATGATATTATCAGTGCAATCCACAAGGATAAAAAGCAGGTTGGAAAAGAACTTACAGCCGTTCTTATGAAAGATGATATGAAACTTCAGATCGTACATGATGTACAAAGAGAAGAAATCGAGAATGCAATAAATTATCTGTTTGATAAATTGACAGACGAAAAGGAGTTGTAAGAGGTATGAAAGTTAAAATTGCGGATTGGATCGCACAATATCTTGTGGATCAGGGAATTAAGTATAATTTTACTGTTCCTGGTGGTGGAGCAATGCATTTGAATGTTTCATTTGGGCATCAGGAGGGACTTACAAATATTTTTGTCCAGCATGAGCAGAGTGCGGCTATTGCAGCGGAAGGCTATTTTCGTGCAACGAATGAATTGCCGATGGTATGCTGCACAACGGGACCAGGTGGAACCAATACGTTAACAGGTGTATTGGGGGCATGGCTGGATAGCATTCCAATGTTTATTATCAGTGGACAGATCAGATATGCAACAACTGCACGGGCAGCAGGGATTCCAGTACGTGCGATGGGGGATCAGGAGTATGATATTACACCGATGGTGGCCCATATGACAAAATATGCAGAGATGATCATTGATCCGAAAACTGTTAAGTATCATATTCAAAAAGCATTATATCTGGCAAAAACAGGAAGACCAGGACCAGTGTGGCTTGATGTACCACTTGATATTCAGGGGGGCTATATTGATCCAGAAGAGTTTATAGAATTTAATCCGCAAGAATTGGAAGCTGATCAGGCTCCGAGTGTAACCGAGGAATGCATTGAGACAGTTATCGAGAAGATTAAAAAGGCAAAGAGGCCTGTTCTGAATGTGGGTAGTGCAATACATACTACAAACACAGTAGAATTAATGCGCAAAGTGGCAGAAAAATTAAATATTCCAGTAGCAGTAGCATGGGATTCAAGCGATCTTATGTCGCATGATAATGATTTGTTTGTCGGAATTCCGGGATTGCTGGGTGACAGACCAGGAAATTGGGCGATTCAGAATGCAGATCTTGTATTATCAGTTGGATGTCGTCTTAGCTGTAGACAGGTTGGATATAATATGAAAAGCTGGGCAAGAGAAGCCTATGTTATTATGGTAGATATTGATCAGTATGAATTGATGAAACCAAGCATTCATGTTGAAATGCCAATTCATGCGGATGCAAAAGATTTTCTACAAAAGTTAGACAAAGCATTAATTGAGCCGTTGGAACCACATGAGGAATGGCTGACTATATGCAGAGATTGGAAGAAAAATTATCCTGTGGTCACAGAGAAACATTACAGGAAAGAAGGAGCCGCAAATGCTTATTGCTTTTTAAATGAAGTGAGCAGAAAGGCACCAGAAGATCAATATATTGTATTAGGAAATGGAACAGTAGAGGCATGCCTTCATGCAATTCATATCAAAGAACATACACGGTTGATCTGCAATAGTGGAGCTGCAAGTATGGGATACGATCTTCCGGCTGCGATTGGTTGTTGCTTTGCAACAGGAAAGAAGGATACACTTTGTCTGACAGGAGATGGAAGTATTCAGATGAATCTTCAGGAATTGCAGACAATCGTATTCCATAAGCTTCCGATTAAAATATTTGTTGTGAATAATCAGGGATATCATTCCATGCGGCAGACAGAAGGAAACTTGTTTCCTGAATATACAAAAGTCGGTATAGGACCAGAGAGCGGAGATCTTAGCTTCCCAGATATGAGCAAAATTGCAGCAGCATATGGAATACCATATATGTCTGCGAAGTCAAATGAAGAAATTCCAAATGCAGTTGAGGAGATGCTTCATAAAGAAGGGTTTGCGATGTGTGAGATTTTTGTAGACATTAATCAGAAATTTGAACCGAAAAGTGCTACAAAGAAATTAGCAGATGGAACATTAGTGAGTCCGCCATTGGAGGATCTGGCACCATTTCTTCCTAGAGAAGAGTTAGAGAAAATAATGATTATCCCGATGTGGGAAGGATAATAATGAAAAGACTTGTAAGAATCAACATAACAAATCGATTTGAAACAAGTCTTTTTTTATGATTTATCAATTTAGTAGAAAAGAGGAAAATGAAAATGTTAAAAAAAGAAAAAGTGTGGTATTTAGGTGTAATGATACTTCTTTTTTTCTCGGGACTGATGATATTTAAAAATGTAATATTTTTTTCTGAGAATACTTTGATATCGAGCGAAATAAATGAATCGATATTGTTTTCATATAGTTATTCTGATAATGAGTATGTTCCAACAGAAGAAGATGCGGCAATATATATAGATGGATATGATATTATTGCAAATGAAATCGAAATTTATTTAGATACAGGACTAAAAGAAGATACAGTTATTTCATTGTATGATGCTTCTGGTGACTCAGATAATGATTTGATTGAACAGAAAACAGTAAGAACTGGATATAAAAAAATAAAATTTTATTTTGAAAGTATACATTTAGATGCGATTAAAATTTTATTGCAGTCAAAAGATGGTAGTCATTATATAAATCTTTCAACAGGTAATATATATATTAGGGAGAGGTATAGAAATATACTTCAGAAAAACAGTATATATTTTATAAAACTTTTAGGTATTTTAATAAGTTCTATGGTATTGACATTCATATTATATAAGTGCAATACACAAAACAAAAACAATATTAATTCAAGGAGGGAAAGAGAATCTAATTTAGAATTATTAAGGATTATATGTATGGTTTTTCTCGTGGCACATCATTTTGCAGTGCATGGTGGATTACTCGGGTTAGATTTTTCCCTGCCTAAGTATGTGGGATTAATCTTTTTGCCTGTTGGAAAGATTTGTTTTATTGCATTTATAGCTATAAGTATGTTTTTTTTGGTTGATGGAACAAATAAGAGCGAGAGATTTTTGAAATGCTGGTTAGAGGTAATATTTTATTCGGTATCCCTTACTATTATTACTTGGTTTATGGGTGGCTGTATTAGATTTAGAGATTTGGTTAGTAGCTTTTTTGTTATGATAAGCAATTCACATGGATTTGCAGCATCATACCTTTTATTTTTATTGATATATCCATTTATCTTAAAAGCAACAAAAAAGACAACTAAAAAACAGGCGAGATATTTATTGATTGTTGTTTTTTGGATACAAATACTTTCACAAATATTTAGAACATGGACAGGATATACACAACCAGTATTCTCGGAATTGACATTATTTATATTTTGTTATGTATTATCTTTGAATTTAAAGAGATATCCGATTAAGCAATTAGATAACAAATGGTTTGATTTTTTTCTGGTTTTATTGATATATGTTTATGTATATTCAATTAATATGGTTGCATATACAGGAAATTTAAATGAAATGTCATCTTTTCTGTGTGGAATCACTGGGGATGAATCTTCTATATTTTTTATTGTTGGAGGCTATGCCTTATTTTATTTCTTTAAGAATTTACATATTCCAAATAGCAAAATGATTAATTATATAGCATCGTGTACATTTGGAGTACTTTTGATCCATGATCATAATTTTTTCAGACATTTATTTTGGAATGATGTTGTAAAAACACAGATTCATTTTAAATCAGATAAATTTGTATTATGGTTTGTGATTTCTGTTATAGGGGTTTATATTACATGTTCTACTATTGATTTTTTAAGACAAAAAATATTAGAAGAAAACATTGTTAAAGAAAAATGGTTTAATAATGTTACAACGAAAATAGATAAGGTGTTGCGAGATGAAGAGTAAAAAAATAGACAAAAAAAATATAGTATTTGTTTTATTTATTATATTGATAATATCATTAATTGTATTTCGAAGATATATTTATGAACCATATTATTTATTTAATAATAGGATGCTTTCTGATATTGTTAGAGCAAATGTACCAACATATTATCATATGTTTGATGCAATAGAAAAAGGGGGGTATTTTTGGTCTTGGCAAATGGGTGTTGGAACAAGTATGTTTTCACATGCAGATTCTTATTTTGATCCATTTGTATATATAGTATTTATTTTCGGGAAAGAGCATATATTAGATATGCTTGTATGGATGTTTATAACAAAGCTTATTTGTGAGGGAATAGCATTTTATTTATATATTAGTTATTTTGGAATTGACAATAAAGCAGCAATATTTGCAAGTGTTATATATGCATTTTCTGGTTATTCAATGATTGTTGGGAGTAATTTCGCATTAGGAACGATTTTGGTTTATTTACCATTAATACTTTTGGGGGCAGAAAAATATATTTTTGAGGGGAAAAAGGGGCTGCTTATTATTTTGTTATATGCAACTTGTATTATGTCATACTATTATTTTTATATAACAGCTATTGGATTATGTGTATATACATTTTATCGGATGATATATAGTCACAAATTTTCTTGGAAAAAAATAGGGGGATTTTTAATTGTTGGACTATTGGTCATTGGAAGTAGTATGTTTATATTGTTACCACAGATTGAGTTAGTTTTACAATCTTCTAGAGTAACCGGAAAATCGGACGTAATGGGAGGAATATCTTTATTTATTCCATCTGTAAAGACTCTATTTACGGCAATTATACGAGGAGCATCCAATGATGCATTAGGAAACGGTTATACATCTCAATATATGGGGGAGGCTTTTTCCGCGAGGGATTATTTTGGAGAAGCAGCGTTTGCAGGTTCGTTATTTTATTATTTCATATTTGTATTAATTAAAGAATCAAAAGAAAAAAATAAAACATACCTACACATAATTCTTGGAATAGTACTATGCATTATGTTTCCTATTGTTTCTTATGTTGGAAATGCATTTTCAACAATAAATGTACGTTGGATGTATTGGATTACATTATTGCAATGTGTGGGAATTTCATTTGCTGCTAATAAAATAATTAAAGAAAAAAAGATTTATTGGGAGACATATTGGATAAGTTTAATGTTTTATTTAATTGTTTCATTTATTGGAATTATTATTATTTCAATAGGGGATCAATATCCATTAAATCTAGCTATGCTTTGTAATACTTTAGTTGAGCAATTATTATATATATTTATAATATATATTGGTTTTGCAATTATGCTTTTTATTATAAAAAAAATACAACTAAAAGTTCAATTATCAAATAAAGTTTCTGATGTATTGGTGATATTTTGCGTAGGAATAATTATATTGGGATTTGATATTTGTTATAATTATTATTGGTGGTATGAGAGTGAATATGCAGTATCTGAATATACAGAAGCAAATGATTTGAATTTTGAAGATACAAGTGCAGCTATAATTTCAGAACTAATACCTAAAACAAACGAATTTTATAGAATAAACAAATCATTTGATTCAGTTGTTACCAGTACAATTCCATCAGAAAATGATGCTATGGTTCAAGGATACTACGGTCTAAAAAATTATAATTCTTTAGGAAATATGTCTTATATAGATTTTTTACAGGCTTCAGGATGTTATTGTACGATACCGGCAGTCATAGAGCAGTATAAAGAAAATGGAATTAAACCTGAACAAATACATGGACAAGAGTTGAATTATATTCATGGCGTTGAAAATAGATATAATTTAATGTCCTATTTAGGTGTTAAATATTATTTGAGTAAAATAAGTGAAGAAGAAGTTCCACAATATTTTAAGGTGATTGCAGAAAAAAATGGAATTACAGTGTATGAAAATGAATATAATATGCCATTATTATTTTGCAATAAAAATAACATATCGGAACAAGAATTTAGAAGCTTAAGTGATAGTGAGAAGGATATTGCACTATTATCGTGTACGATATTGCCAGATGGTACAGAAAACTATAATAGAAAAAAAATGGCTACAACTTTAGAAGAAGCATTGAAAAATGTAAAGAAAAATCAGACAAGATTTGAAATAAACAAGTTTACAAACGATCAAATAATAGCAGAGATAGAAATTCCGATAGGGTGTGAATATGTATCAACGACAATACCATATGATGAAAATTGGAAAGTGTGTGTAGATGGGGGGCTAGTGGATACTGAAAAGATAAATATTGGATTTATTGGTTTTCATGCACCAGAAGGATTTCATACGATAGAATTAAAATATGATTTGAAAAGTTTTAAGGTGGGATGTACATTGTCGTTTTTTTCGTTGATGCTATTGATAATTTTAATTTTTATAAACTATAAGGGAATAGTTGGAAAATATAAAAACAAACAGAGCATAACAATTTCGTAGTAGTTGGGAAAGTGAGTATATGAAGAGATGTATGTATGGAAGCTAATAACAGAAATTTTCTTCAAAGAGCGGAATATTGAACAAGCTAGTTATGTATGGAATATGTTAGGAAGTCTTTTAAATGCATTTCAATCCGTTTTTTTCTTGATGATTTTATCAAGTTCTTACATATTTATTTGTAGATAATATAAGCAGTCAAAGCAGGCTTACACTTCATGAAATGTATACATCTGAGAAAAATATTGATGTATTATTTCTTGGCTCATCTCATTGCATGAGAATATTTGATTGTGAAATAGGGGATAAATTGTTACAATATAATACATTTAATGGAGGAACATCCTCTCAATTTTTAGATGGATCTTATGCAATGCTCGTTGAAGCTGGAAAAAATAATACATTAAAAGAAGTATGGGTTGAATTGTATTACGGACAATTAGGACGTTTAAATAAGGAAAGAACAGAAATGACAGCTACATATATATTGTCAGATTATATGCCATTTTCGTTTAATAAGTTGAGATATTTACTGTTGGCTAGTTCATCTGAATATTACGTAAATAGTTTTATGCCAATTCGGCGAACATGTGAGAATATTTTTGAGGAGGGCTATACCAAAAGTTTGGTAAATAAAAAACAAGAAGAGTCTTATAAAAATTATGATTATGTGGATTCATATTTAGGAAAAGGATTTATCGGCTCTGATAGTTATATAGAATCTGGAACATATATGCGTTTAAATGATTTTTGGCCAGTTGCACATTTGACAGAGGATGATAAAGAAAACCTTCAAAATATAATTGGATATTGTGAAAAAAATAGAATTGAATTACATTTTTTTAGTGCCCCTATGTCTGATTTTAGACTTGTAAGTTTGAATAATTATGATGATTATGTTACTGAAATTTCAGAATACTTAAAAGAAAATGGATATGATTATTATGATTTTAATTTGTGTAAACCTGAATATCTTAATTTAAATGAATCAGACTATATTGATGATAATCATCTCAATAAGTTAGGTGCTGATAAAGTTACTAACTTAATATGTAAAATAATTAACGAACAAGTAGATATAGAAGATATTTTTGAATTAAGCTATAATGTTAAGATTAGTAAACAAGTTCCAAAAGTTTATGGAGTACAGGTGTTTACAACGACGAATGAAGAAAATACGATATATGAAATAGCACCGGTAGCTAATGCAGAGGAAGAATTTTATTATACAATTAATGATTCATGTGCAAATGGTGAAGTAAAGTTAATTCAAGAAATGGATACTAATAATATATTTATTATACCGAATAGTGAAAAAGGTGTTATTTTAATAGATGTTTGGGTAAATGGAGAAATAACAAATAGCGTAAAAGTACCCTATGGAGAATAAAAATATGACAAAATAATGTGAATTATCAATATAAAGGATGTTGCCAATGATAGACTACAGTAAGATAGGATATTTTGTGATTGATGTTGATGGAACGATGACAGATGCCGGAATTTATTATGATGATTCTGGCAATGAATTAAAGAAGTTCTGCACGAAAGATGCTGCTGGTTTTTTCACTGCGCATGCAGTAGGAATGAAGATTATGGTCTTGACTGGAAGGGAATGTAAAGCAGTGACAAGACGGATGCAGGAAATGAGTGTGGAGTTTATTTGTCAGAATATAAAAGACAAAAAAAGCTTTTTAATATCATTTTTGAAAGAACATGGAATTAAAAAAGAACAGTTGGGGTATATTGGGGATGATTTGAATGACTTGCCGGCAATGTCGTTGGCTGGTTTCGTTGGTTGTCCAAAGGATTCCTGTGAGGAAATCAGAAAAGCTGCAGATTATGTTTCCGGTTACTGTGGTGGACATGGAGCTGTCAGAGATATTATCTGTCATGTTCTAAAAGAACGTGGTCAATGGGATGAGGCAATCAGGCAGGTTTATAAATTATAGTTTGGAAGTATAGAACTGGAAATTTTATAAATAGGATTTTAAGGTCTTCTATGACAAAATATTAAGTCATAGGAGACCTTATTGTTTTATGGGAAAAAATAAGTGTTCGGTTTTAAGTTTTATAACACTCATTGAAAAACGAATCTGAGTTTTTGGAGGCACAATGTTGAATAACGTCAAAATATAGTTTATAATACATTTTTGATGGAAAATTTTGCGGGGGAATAAATGAAAAAGAACAATGATTCGAAAAAAGATGATAATAATTATGCGAAAAAAGATAAGAAAAACAAGGGTATATGGATAGGAATAGTTCTTAGTTGTTGACAGAGAAATGGAATATATATATCGATGAATGTCCTTTGGAGGAATGGACTGTAGAGAACAAAGACATAGAAGAATTAATAAGTATCAGGGAGAAGCTTTCTCGATAATACAGATTGATTCGGGAGAAACAGATATGAAATGGAAAAGGTTAGGAGTGTGAAAATGAGCATACAGCAGGATAAAGAGAATAACATGAATTTATGGAAATTTATCGAAAAAATTTTAGATTTTATTTTATGTAAATTGTTACGATTAAAGATAAATAAAACACAATGGGAATTATTGATGCAATTTGTTAAGTTTGGGATTGTAGGATTAAGTAATACAGTTATATCGTATGTTATTTATGTTGTGACACTTATATTATTTCAAAAAAATAATCTGATACCAAGTGTTGATTATCTGGCAGCACAGGTGATTGCATTTGTTTTAAGTGTTTTGTGGTCTTTTTATTGGAATAATAAGTTTGTATTTGAAAAGGCAGATAATGAGGAACGAAATATTGTTCACGCTTTGATAAAGACTTATATATCATATGCTTTTACTGGATTGTTCCTGAACAGTATTTTGTCATTATTATGGGTAGAAGTTTTTGGTATTCCGAAAATAATTGCTCCGATTATTAACTTGCTGGTTAGTGTACCTTTGAATTTTATTATGAATAAGTTTTGGGCATTTCGGAAGACGGAAAAATAATCAGATGAGGAATATATTGTTTGAAGCATATATGAAAAAATAAGCAAAAAAATTATAAGTTTGTTGTGCATTTTAATTTTATTGAATATAATAATATTTTGTAAAACATTATATGATCGCAATAAACAGAAAAATTTGATATTGGTGAATGTGGAAAATCCATTACCGGAAGAATATTCTGTTGATTTGTCGGAGATTACAGAAGAAGTGATGGTTGCAGTTCCAGGGTGTGCAGGAGTATGGATTCATAAGACGTTATCCACCAGATAAAGTGAACATTACAGGTTTGGATGGAGTTACATACATTGATGGAAATGTTGGCGCTATTACTATTCAGAAAAAATTGTAGGATTAAAACTTTTTATTGAGTTTAGGACAAACTTTGCTAAGGAGAAAAATGATGAATTATAATGCAACATTATATTACCCGACAATAGAATTTGCTAATAAAGAATGGCTTTGGAATGCATGCCTGCTGTGGGACAAGGTATATCGGATTGTGCCTGAAGGATATATTCCAAATGACAGAGATGAAATTAGAACGCTTATAGAGGACAAGAGTGTTATTGCGAATATTGCTCCAGAAAAGTATGCAACTGAAATATTTGAAGATTTTATAAAAGTTATGGATAAATCAAAATGGGCATGCGCATTGTCCGAGGCAGATTATATGGATAATAATTATGTCAAACTACATGAAGGAAAAGCAGATGTTCAATTGAGAGAATTACTGATAGCAGGTAATAAGCGGGATGATGAGGGATTTTATTATGTGCCCAGAGAATTTGCAAATATATATATGATTTATTTATCAAATTATATTGCAAAAAAAAATAATATTACACTCGCGTCAGATTATGATTTTTCGTGGTTATGTTCGAACTTTATGGAGTCGAATGGAAAATTGCTTGATCATGATCAAGGTGATAACATAACCAAATTGGGGGCATTAACTTTTGCAAATTTTATACCGCGTGGTATAGAAAGCTTATCGGCTAAAGAGTTGCTTGCATTCAGAGAAAAATCGAAGGATGAACGCCATCTTTTTTTTGATGAAATGCAAAAATTTAGTGATACAATTATGAATGTTAATGATGAAAAAATAATTACAGACATATTTAATGAAAGAATTAAGGATTTTCAAAAATGTCGAGATGAATATATGAAACGAATGCGAGATATTAAGATTGAGGGATTTTATGGTGCAAAAACAGTAATGTTTCCATTGATAACAACATTGGCAACATCACTTATGAATGTATCGAGTGAGGTTGCTAGAGTATTGGATGTATGTGGGGTTTGTTGTGGGGTGATTGGTGGAATATGGGATACTAAAAGAAAACTTAGAGCGGAAGCTAAAAAATACAGCGTAAATTATTTGGTTGAATTATCATATCATATGTCGCATTATTATTATAATCGTGAATTTAGGAAGCATATGGAATATTCTAAATTGTATTATTATCATATGTATTTAAATGATAGAATAAATGAATTCCTATATGATTAAAAATAGGCATGGAAAATTTTTGCCGGATCATTAGTATGACAGAAACAGAATATATGTGGAAAGTGTATATAATTTTATGATAATAAAGGGATAATATGAAAGAATTTAAAAAAATTTTTAAAAAAGTAAATGGTATAGAGATATTGAAACAGTATTGCATGGCGCATGTAATACTGTTTTCATTATTGGAAACGGCAATATTAGGTCTGTCAAGAAAATCACTTGAGATTGTCCGATTGGCAGTTGATAATCGGATATATTGTAAATTAAAAAAGAAATATAAAGGGTTTATTAGTGAATACCAACAGAAAGAAGATACAAAAAATATATTACATGAACATGTGGATATTGTTTGGGTGTGCTGGTTTCAGGGCATGGAGCATGCACCTAAAATGGTGCAGTATTGTTTTGAATCTTTGAAAAGTAATCTGCGTGATAAAAGGATAATTTTAATCACAGAAGATAATTATAAGGAATATGTACAATTTCCGACATACATTTTGGAAAAATATGAAAAGGGATGTTTTTCTAAAACACATCTGTCAGATTTATTGCGCCTGGAATTATTAATTAAGTATGGAGGAACATGGATCGATGCAACTGTATGGTGTTCATCACCAATATATCCAGATTATTTATTTGATTCAGATCTTTTTATGTTTCAGAATCTTAAACCGGGTTTGGATGGTCAATGTACTGCGGTTTCAAGTTGGTTTATTACATCATGTTCCAATAATCAAATGCTTATGTTGGAGAGAGCTCTATTGTATGAATATTGGAAGGAAAATACGAAAATAGTTCATTATTATTTATTTCATATGTTTTTCCAAATGGTAATAGAGGCATATCCAGATGAGTGGAATAAAGTCGTACCATTCAGCAATGCAACACCACATATCTTGTTGCTGAGATTGTTCGAGGAGTATGACGAGACAATTGCAAATGCGGTAAAAGAAATGACAAGCTTTCATAAATTAACATATAAATTTGAAGAGTCGGATACAACTATTAAAAATACATTTTATCAGGTCTTATTTGGAGAGCAGGAGTGAGAGTTGCGGTTTTAATGTCCACCTATAATGGGGAAAACTATATGAAAGAACAGATTGAATCAATATTAAATCAGAGAGGGAACTTTGAACTGGATTTATGGGTTCGGGATGATGGGTCGACTGATGCGACAAAGAAAATTTTGATGCAGTATGAAATAGAAAAAAAGCTTCATTGGTATGAAGGAAGAAATCTAAAACCTGCATTAAGTTTTATGGATTTAATAAAGCATTGTGAAAATTATGATTATTATGCATTTGCGGATCAGGATGATTATTGGATGCCGGATAAATTGTGGACAGGGATAATGCAGATAAAGGATATTAAAACGCCAAGTCTGTATTGTTCCAATGCAGAGCTTGTGAACGATAAGCTCAAATCTTTAGGAAGAGATGTTTATAAATGTGATCCGAAGACAGATATTTATACATTGGCTTGTGCAGGAGGGCTGCTTGGGTGTACGATGATATTTAATTGTGCTCTGGCTCAGATGATACAGAATTATAGTATTCCGGAACGACTGGTTATGCATGATTTTTATATTGCGCTTGTATGTGTGGCAGTAAAAGGAAGTATACGGTATGATCAGGGTTCCTATATGCTGTATCGCCAACACGAAAACAATGCTGTTGGTGTTTCTTATGGATTTTTAAATAAGATAACATCGAGATGCAGAGATATTGTTGCCAGAGAAAAAAATGGAATAGATAGTCAGGCCGAGCAGATTTTAAAAATTTATGGTTCAAGGATAGGAAAAGAAGAAAAAAGATGGTTAGAAAAAATTTCTGGATATAGAAGAAATTTATTTACTCGATTAGAGTTGGCAGCATCTTTTAAAACAAGATATATGAATAAAAATACGGCAGTAAAGTTGAGAATGGCCATTTTGCTAGGAAACCGTTGATAAGCGTGGAGAAGAAAAAATGACAGAGTTAACGATGAGGGAAATACAATTAGTATCACTTGAAATATTACATACAGTTGCAACAATATGTGAAGAACAGAATTTTAGATATTCTTTAATATATGGAACACTTATAGGAGCCATTCGACATCATGGGTATATTCCATGGGATGATGATGTAGATATCATGATGCCGCGCAGGGATTATGATCAATTTTTAGAATACATGAAGATACATAGGAAAGAATATCCTGATTTGCGAATATTTAATCTGGATGAGTGTAAGGAATATCCATATATGATCACGAGAATTAGTGATGACCGATATATAATAAAAATGGAGAATGAAAAACCATATGGCATGGGAGTGTTTATAGACATATATCCATATGATGGACTTGGAACAACTGAAAAAGAAGCAGTTACTTACGGTATGAAAGGGGACAGACTGTCTTCGCTTTGTTACCAGTCAACACGGGAACATTTTGCTATTGAAACTACAACATCATTATTTAGAAAAATTATAAAATATCCTATATTTATAGGATCTAAATTGATAGGGAAAGAGTATTTTCAAAAAAAACTCAATCAACTTGTTGAATTGAAGGAGTATGAGGATAGTAACTATATTGGATGTGTCGTATGGCTTTCAGGGGGAAAGAAAGAGATATTTTTACGTAAATGGTTTGATGAAACAGTAATGGTTCCATTTGAAAAATATCAATTCCGTGTACCAAAAGATTATGATGAGGTTTTGCGTCATACATATGGTGATTATATGCAGTTACCACCGGAAAAAGATCGTATAGGTCATCATTATTTTAAGGCATATAGAAAAGATGAATAAGGGTAATCGAAAAAATAATTATGAACTTCCATAATAAAGTGTTTATGATCTCCCAAACTGTCCGATTTCTGATTCGTCTAGCTGTCCAAAATCTGATCATTTTATTGTTAAGAGTAATGGTTATGTTCCGGCGTGTGGAGGTCTTCCGCAATTATCCGTTTTACCTTTTTATATTATCGGAAAATACTAGTTGCAAAGCAACCATATTCAAAAGGGGAACGTTATGATAAAGTATGATACTTTAGTAAATGTCAGAAAGAAAATGTCTCGTTTCAAAATAACGAGGAAGGAATATACATTCTGCTCGATCAATGCAGGTATACACAGACCATGTGTGTACAGGAATATTTGAAAGCGTTAAGGAATGGCGATACAAAGGATGATACCTTAAAGCAAGAGGTCGAGAATGCGGTATTGAATTTGAAGATGCGTAAAGAAGCAATTGATCTGGAGAAAATTCCACCGAATAGCTTTTGCCTGCATGCAGTTGTGTTGACGAAGGATGGTTACATATTAAGAACCAGACGTGATAAGAAGCTTGCTTATTATGCGGAGCAATATGATTTTTCAATCGAGGAACAGTTAAATGTTTCTGATATTGGAATGGAAAAACTCAGATCCATTATGCGTGACTGGCCAAGAGAAGATTATGAATTTCAATATGACTTTTGTACCTGGAAGGATATAGAACGAGAGTTGATCAAGCCGGGAAGTGTTCCAATGGAGCAGGAGACAGAAGGTGCTATCAGAAGTTACAGATATCATCCAACGGCTATTAACCGTATGTTTTGGACAGCTTGCGTAGAAAAAAGATTCAGGATTGCCAGATTAATTTCTGAGGGATATGATTTCCAATATAATTGAGGCTATAGCAACCAATGATAAGTGTAAAATAGGAGTGAATGAATAGTGAAAAAAGTAACTTAGTAGGAAAGCTATACATAAGGGTTGACTTTATGGTATGATAGAAATACTGAAAAATCTGTGCCAAGTCAAGGGAGGAGCGGTAGAGATGAAATTGTTGAGTATTCCAGTTGGGGTGTCTGATTTTGAGGAAATCCGCAGGAATGGTTATTATTATGTTGATAAATCAGGTCTGATAGGCGAACTTCTCAGTACAACAGGAACAAAAGTAACCTTGATCACTCGCCCTAGGCGGTTCGGTAAAACACTTGGCATGAGTATGCTGGAAAGCTTTTTTGATATCAGGAAGGACAACAAGGCACTGTTTGAGGAACTTGAGATTGCAAAGAGGCATGAACTGTGCATGGAATGGATGAATCAGTGGCCGACTGTGTTTGTTTCGTTCCGGCAGGTTGATGGTTTGAATTTTAACAGTGCATACGATATGCTTACACTTGTCATCTCGGAGTTGTATAAGAAGCACTTGTATCTGTTGGATAGCGACAAGTTAGATAGTTTTGATAAAGAAATCGTAAAACAACTGATACAGGGTACGGCTTCGGCCAAGGATATGAAAGGAAGCCTGATGCTGCTTACGAGATTGATGTATCAGCAATATGGCAAACCTGTGATTCTCCTGATTGACGAATATGATGTTCCTGTGGCAAAGGCAAACCGCAATGGCTACTATGAGGAGATGTTAGATGTCATGAAGGGTCTGATGCAGGCTTTGAAGGACAATCAGGCACTCTGCTTTGCTGTGATTACGGGATGCTTGAAAATTGCAAAGGAAAGCATTTTTACCGGAACAAATAATTTTATTTCAGACACGATTACAGATTCCAGGCTGAATGAGTATTTTGGCTTTGTTCAAAGTGAGGTAGACCAGATTCTTAAAGATGCGGACGTTTTGGATAAAGCAGAAAGCATCAGGGAGTGGTATGACGGATACCACTTCGGTGATTTTGATGTTTACTGTCCGTGGGACGTGATGAATTATCTGCTGGAGTTACAGCGCAATCCTAAGGCAAAGCCTGTCAGCTATTGGAAGAATACGAGTGATAATGCAGTTATCCGCTCATTCATTGATTATGCTGGAAGCAATATCACCGGGAAACTGGAAACTTTGCTGGCTGGAGGTACGATTGTTCAGCGCGTGGATGAGAACTTGACTTATGATTATCTGCATTCTTCAGAGGAGAATCTTTGGAGTATGCTGTATCTTACCGGCTATCTGACAAAAGCACGCGAAGAAGATTATAATGGTAAGCTGGCGGATGGTACAGTAGCGCTTATGATCCCAAACGCTGAAATCAAGGAAATCTTTGAAACGACTGTTGTCAAATGGTTCGATGACAGCACGAAAAAATGTGACAGGAGTACGCTGTTTCATGCCGTGTGGAATGGTGACAGCGAGAACCTTACCAAAGAGATGAATGTGTTGTTGCGAAGGACTATCAGCTACCATGATTATAAAGAGGACTTTTATCATGCGTTTCTTGCAGGTATTTTTACAGGGGCAGGATATATGGTAGATTCTAACAAAGAACATGGTGAAGGTCGCAGTGATGTGGTTGTGTATGATCCCATCAATAGCCGGGTGGCAGTTTTCGAAGCGAAGTATACGAAGTCTCTGGACAAACTGGAAAGTGAGTGCGATGCTGCCTTGCAGCAGATTGACGACAGGATGTATGCAAAAGAGTATGAGGATGATTATGACCAAATTCTCTGCTATGGCATTTCGTTTTTTAAGAAACGTTGTATGGTGAAGAAAAAGCTGGCGAATTGAATTTGGATGATGCCGATGTTGAGGGCTTCTGGAAGAAGCCCTTGAATATAATACAATTGAATTACAAATGACGAATACTGAAAAGATGAAATTGCATCATATCGAATGGTCTTATTTTACATAAAAGTGTATAATTACTATTTAAAATTAGTGATAGATTACTCGCTTGATTTGAAAGTAGGTTATATTGAAGGAAGAATCAACACTATAAAATTTATAAATTAGGAAGGGGTAAAGCATGTTTACATATGCACTTGATGAGTATGGTGATTTTGAAGGATTAAAAAACACAAATAAGCCTATTTATATTGGTGGGGTGATATATGATGACCATTCTATTCGGAGAGAGGAAGTGATTGAAAGAAAGAGAATAAAAGCATATTACAAATCGGTTATATCAGAAGCAGCATCGATTGCTAATTGTACAAGTAACTTCTCTTATCCAGAAGCACTTCATTCAAACGGAGATGCAGATAGAAATCGTAATGTAGTGAGACCTGTGAAAGAAATTGTTAAGAGTACTTTAGCAGAGTTTATACGTCGTGGAACATATAAGGGAAATAAACTGCAATACGAAGATAGAAATGGTACACTAAGAGATTTTCAAGACCGAAATGGGGAATACTATATTTTCATTATTCTGAAAAGTGACCAGGGGATGACCAGACTCCTTAGCCAGAATGCAAATATTTTAGCTAAGGATGATTATGCAAGCAATTTGTATTTTCACATGGCGGATGAGCTGATTTCACGATTGATTTTTAATAATCCTCTTATAGATGACATTCAGGAGATTTCCCTGGATATTGCTACAAGGAGGAGTGCACTTCTAGAGAATAACAGCAGACTGTTTAAAGAGTATAAGAAACAAGGGTACAAAGCTGAACAGGCGGAAGATGGAAAATATCAATTTAGATTAACCAATCCCGATATATATCGAACTGTTATTGCAAAAGCCATACTCGAGGCAGAGCAGCCAAACATCAAAATAATAAATTTCAACGTGAAGTCTATTGGTTATCATGAAAGGAATTCAAAAGGTATGGAATTCCTTTACATGTCAGACAGTATATGTTCAGTGTTGGGCTTTGATATAGAAGGAACCAGCACTGATGAATGGCTTAGATGTATAGACGAGAGAGTGAAGAAACTTACAGGAAAGTCAGAAAATCTGGTTTTCGGGTATGATGAAATAGACAATATATATTCTAAAGCTTGGGCAAAATACGCTGAAGGTGATTATTACAAGTCATTAAGTATCGCTTTTGATGCAGGAAAACTGGACGGAGAGTTCGCTAAGTATTATAAGAACCTTTGGTTTAAAAAGATCGAAGAAAAAATTATTGAAAGTGAAAATGTGTCAGACTTTAACATGGCGGTGCGTAAGCTAAATGAGACGTTGAACAATAATACGCTGGATCAGGAAAAATGTTTTTACATTCTTAGAGTTTTAGAGAAACTTGTGCCTGTAATGAAGGAAAAATTTCACAGTCCGGAAGCAAAGCGGATTCTATATGTACTGTTTGATATTGGTGTTACTGCCTGTTGTCACATAGGAGATAGCAAAGGAGCTGAAAAATATTTTGAAAAGTGCAAGCAATACGCAGGTTTGGTAAGCCTGGATGACTATTTAAGCACAAGAAATAAATTGGTTGTAAGTTATTGTGATTATTTTGAAATAGATAGAGCTGAAGAACTTTCGGATGAAAACATGAGATATCAGAAACAGCTTACTGGTTTTAAGAAAAAACTTGAGCTTCCCGGAGTTGGCGATAACGGTTTTGAAGCTATGGGAAAGGCACATAGTCAGCGAGGTCAGGTATACGCTTTCAAGAGAGAGCGGCGTGCAGAAGTCGAGTTCAGGGCAGCGTTAGTACATTTTGAAGAAGCATCTGCTAATTACAAAATTACACAATCTTATCTATTGCAGTATTATCTTGATACGGGAAACAAGGAAGCGTATCTTGGAGAAGCTGAAAGATATTTTGGAGGAAAGACAAAGTTAATTGATCAATTGAAATATATTATGGATGAAGGTTCAAAGAATGATCCACTGATCAATATGAAATATGCGTTATATATATACGTTCGAGCATTATACGTGTTTAGACTTTTTGAATTGACTGAAAAAGTATGGTCGGAACTTCAAAATATTGAAGTGAAATTTGGAAAGAAAATACATAAAAAGGAGTGGGCGCTGACAGGACATCCTAGCGAAATTATTTTCAAGTATATGCGCTTAATTGCTCTTTCTCGAGATGAAAAAGATCTTGAACTGAAATATGCTAAAAAAATGTCGGATTGTCTTATTTATCATGGGGCTACAGAAGATGTTGTATGTAAGTTTGGAGAAATTGAAGTGATGAATAAAATGGGAAATATAGAAAGAAGAGATATTTTATCACTTGAACTTTGTGGCGAACTTGCAGAAAACTATTGTGCATTTGCAGATCTGGTAGTTTCAGAAGATGGGGAGGCCAGATTTAAATGGTTAGAGGAAAAAATCACTTTCATGTATCGATAAGCAAGATAAGAAATAGTGGAAGAGGAAGGAAAAAATTATGAATTTTGATAATTTTGATGGAATTGATATAGTTGATAAAATATCATTACTTAGGAATTGTAAATCGGCTGAAAGAAATATAATGATTTCTCCGTACAATGCGATTGCAAATTCAAGGGCTGCATTGGAAATATTGTGTAAGGGATTAATAAAGAAGAATAATGTCGAACAAATTAAGCCGCAGCCTAAGATTTGTAAAAACTGCAATATGCCTATTGAAGATACAGTAAATCTTCCACCTAATTTAGCCACAATGATTGATACCTGCCTAAAAGAAGGTCTGTTTACGAATGAAGATGCAGCTGCACTTATTAGAAAAAATGGAAATGATACTCTACATGCAAATAAGGGGGCACAGAAATTGCATGTAGTAAATGCGAAGAACATTGAGAAGGCTGGTTCGTGTGTACAAGCCCTTTATACACTTTTTAAGGAAGTGTTTGGACAAGAGTTGTTAGTTCCAGACTTCGATTTAAATAAGGTTCCATTTGGATATTATGAAATTGTAAGAGCTGTTCCTAAGGCACCAAATGAAGTTATCTGTGGTGATAATAATTATTTTGTAAAGGATCCACAGGAAAACTACTATTATTTTCAGGTCTTTCATCGTAATAGTATGGAGGAAAGAGATAATGAACTGGGAGCAAGAGGAGTGCTTACAGGAAATAAGATAAAGGAAGATAAAGGAAGAAAAAGTTATTTATTAGATGTTCATTATCCTAGTAATGTGCTTGCGGAATCCGATAGGGAGTACATAGCGTATTCTGTGTACTCTGATAGTAAACTGCTTTCGGAGATAGACCATCCTAAGTTCACCGAGAGAGAAATAGTGCAGATTGCAATTGATTTGACGAATATACTTATTGAACTTCAAAGTATAGGACAAGGTATATCTTTGCGAAATATTCAAGCGGGGAATGTAATCGTGACGCCTTGCGAAGGTGGTTATATGGCCGGAATTGTTAATATGGAAACGGCGAAAATACAAGGATATAATGCGACTGTTTATAAGAGCATTGAGTCTTCATTTTCAGAAAATCCATATATGCCGCGTGAAGTGCGTCAAGGAAATGAATCTGAAAATATTCAATGGGAAAAGGCTGATATATATTCTGTTGCAAAAATAATGGTTTACTGCAAGGAGCCAGCCGAGGTAAAAAGTGAAGTTGATGAGGATTTTATTTACGATAGTTTTTCTGAGAAAGTTGGAGATCTTCTGATAGATACATTTGAAAGTTCTATTAATATGATTGATGAACCAGCTGATTTTAAGGAGAAACTTGAGGATGCAGTTAAAAATTTATAATAATGAAAATACATACGTAGTAAATGGTCCTGTATATGTTAATGAAACAACAAAGATATGGTGTGGAAAGATATCAGACGGAGAGTTTAAAGGAGCTTTCGTTAAAATATTAAATTATGGGGAACTTGATGATAAGGCAGCAAAAAACGAATTGAAAAACGTGCTGCGAGAAGAGGTTAATACATTAAAACAAGTTTCCAAATGTAGTAAGAGAGTACCAAGTGTAAAAGACTATTGGGATGATACGAGGGAAAGCAGATATGTAGTCATCATGGATACCATGCCTGGAGTTTCTCTTAGAGCCTGGTTGGATAAACATCAGCGGGATGAGCTGCAAGCAAAAGATATATTTATACGAAAATGCTTAGTAATACAAATATGTGAAATCATGCGTGATATAAGCAATAAATATCCCGTTCTTGTTCATAGAGATCTTAAGCCGGAAAATATATTTGTAAATTTTAATAAAGAAACAAAAAAATGGGATATTTACATCATTGATTTCGGATGTGCCAACCTAAACTATATAAGAAATATCGGAACAACAAATTATCAGGCTCCGGAGCAGCTGGGAATAAGAAATACACGAGTAAGCATTACGAATAAGACGGATATTTTTGCTATTGGACAAATTATGTATGAGATGCTGTTGGGACGAGTACCAACAATAGGTGCAGAATACCAGTATAAGGCCAGACAAGATACATGGATTCAGATTCCGCAGCTTCCGGCATATCTAGAGAAGATATCCGGAGTTAAAGAGATGGAAGACATAATAAATAAGATGACTAGCTTTGAAATAAATGACAGGTTAACATATGGAGATATAATTCGTAATTTAAAACATATCAAAATTGGGAAGTACGATGGAAGATAGCAATGAATGATTTTATTAAATTACATCCGAAAAACTACAAAGAAGTATCTGATAAAGTTATTTTTTATATTAATGAGCAAAAAGTTTCTCAAAACAATTTTGAGAGTATTTTCAAAGAACTTCGAGCTAGTAAAACATTAGTTGTAACATCATATAAAAAGAATGCATCTTCTGAAAGAAGATATTCTGTATATGTAGGACACTATGTGTTGAATTTTTTTGGCAGTGATTATCTGAATTTACAGTGCACTAGTGTCTTATACGGAAAAAAAGCGGTAGAAAAAAAAGACAATTTATATAGAACTAAGATTTTTACTATTATACCTTCTGGCGGTGTTTTCGTTGTCTATAACAAAGAAATACATCCTTCGGTGTCTGATAATTCATGGAAAATGGAACAAAGTGTTCTTAATAACCTGTTGGATTCTATGGAGGCTTATTTTGAAGCGGATGATGCGAATGAAGACGGTTCTGATGCTAAGAAAGAAAAAATCAAAATTTCAGAACGATTTAGACGAAATATTATTCGTCCTTTTCGTGATTATACAGACAAGGAAAACTGGGTTGAACAATATAAGCAGGCACAGGGCGATGGAATAGGGTATTTTCGGAGAGAATTTATTCGTAAAAATGATAAGGGACCGGTCTATGGATTTTACTCCACCGATATCAATGCAAATCCGGAAAATGGATCCTTTAGTATAGGAGATAGAGTTACAGTAATAGATACAAATGGAACTGAGCATGGTGTGTATACTGGTGTCATAGAAGATATTGATGATGAAAGTGATGACGCCGTTATTTTGTCGATTGCAATTTATCATCAGGCAGATGATATTGATTTACCATTAACTGGAAGATTAGTAATGGCTGTTAATGATACTCAGACGCGAGTGAGAAGTAAAGTCATTCGAAGTATGGAACGCTGCAAATTGGAATCAAAATATATGTATCATGTATTTGATGATTTTTCAGTAGATGGTTATGAGGAAATACAGGATGATTTAAAGGATTATCTGGTTGAGAAGATGGCAAGTCAATATCCACCGAATCAGATGCAGCTTGAGGCAATTATAAAAGGAATATTAACAGAAGATTTATTGCTGGTTCTAGGTCCACCAGGAACTGGAAAAACAACAGTAATTAGTTTTTGGGTTGAATATTTTATAAAAAAGGGCTTACGAGTTTTAATATCTTCGCAGAATAATGCTGCAGTAGATAATGTTTTGGCAAGATTTGGAACTATAGCGGAGACAGTTAGACTGGGTAATGAAAATAAAGTTCAGGATAATTGCAAGGCTTATCTGCCACAAAATAAAATTGCTTCTATGCAGGATTATTACAACCAAAATTATGATCGTGTCCAGGAAGAACTGGAATATAATAAGGAGGAGATAAGACTATACAAAGAGCGGCTTGAGATATATAAGAAGCTATATGAAACTTACTTTGAAAGAAAAAAAGTATTAGATGAATATATAGCAATGAATAGTGAAAATATGCGGCGTATAGCGGAGTTATATGAAAATGTAGAAAAAATTGAAAAAGAACTAGAGGCATTATTGGAATATAGAGCTCGTAAAGAAATCTTTTTACAAGTATATGAAACAAAAAGTTTTTTGGTAAGGCTTTTGAGAAAAAGATATTTTAATCGGGCAAAAGCGGAACTTGAAGAGGGAGAACCTTATTTAAAAACGCTTAGAGAAAAATATGTGCAGAGTATTGATGCTTATAATTCTATGACAAAGGTAGCTGAACAGCAAAACCTTGAGTATAGAGATAAGAATGTTGAGAGTGCATATAACGAATCATTAAGACTCTTGAAAGAATATTCACAGAAGACCTCAACGGATGAATTTTTGCCTAAATTTAGAGGAGAGATTTCTAAGCTTTATGATACCCCTTGCTTCGAAATTGAGCCAAGTAATAATTGGACAATCATAATGTCCGAAGCTGAAGCATTAGCTTCGCTTGAAAAAATCATTTCAAAGATGTCGAGGGCACTTGGTGAGTGGAATGATATTGTTAATAACGAGCGGAATGATATTATGCAGAATGCATTATTAGAGACGTGCAAAATTGTGGGGGCAACCTGTATAGGTATTAATTCTAATAAAGATTTTGCGAATGTTAAATTTGATGTGGCTATTATCGATGAGGCTGGGCAGATTCAAATTCATAATGCGTTGATTCCTATGAGCAGAGCTAGAAAAAATTTATTATTAGGCGATTATAAACAAATTCCACCGTGTGCAAATGATGATGTAGTTGCCGCATGTGAGGCAGATGAAATCGACACCAAACTTTTGAATATGAGCTTCTTTGAATACATTTTCGAGGCTATGCGAAAAAAGACAATTGATAGACTTGAGAGTCAGGGCTTAGATAGAAGTTTGATACTTAAACCGGTGCTAGAGGATTATGAGGCTGAACCATATAAAAAATTTGAACCGGAAACTGTTCAAGATATGATAAAACGGGTAACAGAAGATCCTAAAAAACTGGTTAATCTTAATAGTCAATTTAGAATGCCAGGAAATATTTCTGATATTATATCCGAATGGTTTTATGAAGGAAATTATCATTCTAGCTATAACATGGATAAATTTTCTGCTATTGTTCCGGGGACAGATAAGCCCCTTGTGGTAATTTCTACAAGCAAGGCTAAGAAACGAAAAGAAAGTCAACCGGCTAGCAAAATGGGATATCAAAATTTATATGAGGCTGAACTTATTGCCAATATGGTTGCTGATATTGTGGAGTCACAGCAGGAGAAGGCTAAAGGGGAGTACTTAGAGAAGATTGAAGACAATATAGGAATTATTTCAGCATATGGTGCCCAAGTTCGACTTATAAGAGAGCGTTTAGGCAAGAAAAAGCTTGGAATTAAAGAATCACAAATAAGAAGTATGGTTGCTTCGTTAGATAGTTTTCAAGGACAAGAGCGACCGTTAATTCTTTATAGCTTGACACGTAGTACGACATATAAAAAGCCTGAAATGGGAAGAGTTGGTTTTATGAAAGAACTTAGAAGATTAAATGTAGCTTTTACACGTTGTCAGAAACAGCTTGTGATAGTGGGAGACATTGATTATCTTACACAATGTATGAACATGGAAGCATTAAAAGATGAAGGAACGGAATGGCCTTGTGCACATCAAGAGGAAACGGAGATTATTGATAATGATACTATAAATCAATGTGCAGAATGTCCGGCTATATGTGAACGTAAATTTGCGAGATTTATGAGATTATTAATGCAGCACGTAGATGCAGGGGCTGGTAATAGTTTTCAATCTGAGGATTTTTTTAGAAGGAATGCGTAAATGAAAAAAACAACGAAAGACATTCGGGAAGAGTCAAAAAAGATTTTTCTTGAATATGTAGGCGAAAATTCAAATTTAAGACTTTTGTATTTTCATACTTTTTTATGCCCGATTGCCATGGCAGAAGCGATGGTTAAAGAACATATTATAGAAGATTATGGTGCTTTGGAATTGCTGGTTCTTCGACTATATGAAGCGGGATTTCATGATAGTAAAGAGATTGCCTCATTATCAGGGATGAAGGAGACTATGATTGAAAGAGTCCTAAGCAGTGAAATTAATGTTTATCATCATATAGACATATCTACTGGAGAAATTACTGATATGGGATGGCAAACGCTTAAAGAAAATGAACAAGGCAACTCGGTTAGTCATGTCATGTATGATACTCCTAGGCGTCTGCAGATAGAGGCTGCTACTGGAACGGTGATTCCAAGCTTTCTGGAAGAAAATAATATTAAGCGTTTGAAGTCTGTTCTCGAAGAACGTGCTGACGGAGTGGTGCCACGTGAATCTGTTGAGTATGATGAGGAGTTACGTAATGAAATTAATGAACGATTGCTTGAATATAAGCATATGGACATCTTAAATGAAGGCGATACAATCAAATCTATTGAGTCTTTGCGAACAACGCAAATATATTATAGGTGGGCATATCTTGTTAAATTTGAAGGCATGAAATATCCGATGGTTGTTATGCAGGGAAATAAATCAATAAGTAACGTTAATGCTGAGTCCATAAAAAATGGAAATTATGGGACAAAGGTTGTTCAGCCATTATCCATATCAGAAACAGATGCAGCTTTTTTGAAAGAAAATGGATTTGTATTTGAGGATGTATTGGTCAGAAGAGATGACGTATTTGAATATTTGAATGAGAAAACGTTGAACTTTAGATTCCAGCAAGAGCAGACAGAGATAGAAATTGAAGATGAAAATGCAGTGTTTGAAGATGAACGTATCGTAGAAACAGAGGATGCAGAATTGGAGGCTGAAAAATGAGTGAAAAAGGCATTGCAACTTTTTGGGAATGCGAGTGCTCAGCAAAAAATCCATTAAGATTTAGAAAATGTAAAGCTTGTGGACGTGATATGCCTGATTCGTTTGCACATAAGATTTATTATGAGGAACTTAAAGCACAGAAAGCATTCGTTTTTGTAGAAAATGCAGAGAAATCTAAAATAAGATGCTTGAAAATAGGAAGTTTTTTGGAAGGATGGGAGAACGCAATAGTACCGATAATGATAATGTTAGTAATTATGTTAAATGGCAGAAGAATTTGTTTGGACAGTGGTACTGTTTATAATTGTACATATGAACATTTAGTTGAACGTCAGGAACGACTATTGACGGAAGCAGATAATTTCCAAGGAACAATGACCGGTCTGAAAAGTACTCCATTAGTATTTGGAAAGATATGTTCTGATATTATAGATAGAATCGAAGATGTAAGTGAAGGGGTAGTAGATAAACAGGAAGAATCTAGAAAATATATAAATCAAAAAAAAATAGAGCGTACAAAAACAAAAATAGAAGGAGTTATCGAATATGTTACAAACAAATTTGAATAATTTTTTTATTATAACTTCAGTGGTCGTAGGGCTGTTTGCAATTCTTTTAATATGGGTGTATCTATGGGAAACATCTCGCGGATTAAAAATTACAGAGATTCAGATTTATAAAAATTATGTGAATTGCTCATTTGCATTTGCGCTGGTGATGCTTGTTATTCTCTGGATTACCACCCAAGGGTTGGATTCAAAATTAATGATCTGTTTTTTGATTTTAACTGTAGGTTGGATAGTTACTGCAATTGGAACTTTAATTTTTTCTGCTATTGTAAAAAATAGTGTAGAAGATAAGCGGGCTATGAGAGAAGCCATATTACCATGTATTTTTAAAGTAATAATCATGGTAGCAGTTTTATGGTTGGTTTATTAATAATCATGTAAAGTGCAAGTGATATCCGTTTGCAGTATGCGCTCCATACAACCAGTTTTAGAGAGCAGCCGCTTTCTGATAAGACACTCAGCCGTTTTCATGAAAATCAGCGGACAGATCCAGAGGCAACTGTTTATTGTAAAATACATAACAAAAGGTTAAGACATTGCAAATTTATAATATCAGAAAGCTATTGTTTTTCCTTTTATATGCAAAGAAAATGGTTTATGGTTCATAATGTAATAACCAAGCAAAAGTGAGAAATAGGAATATACAGGGTAAATCGGTGCTACTTCTGCCAAGCAATATACAAGAAAGGAGAAGAGTAAAACCAAGAAGACTGTATTTTGCTCACTGGAAGCCTTATAAATGGCATATGTAATAGCTGCTACAATAATGATAAAGGCAGCAATTCCCCAATGTAGTCCAATATAAGAAAACATCATGTCGAGGCAGTCTTCATCCTCTATAGGAAATCCATAGAAACCAACGCCACCATTTCTTAGATAGAAAGTAGTGGTCAATTGAATTCTTGAGAGCATGGTTCCGTCATGTTGTAAAAATAATTCCGGTTTGCGGATATATAAATAACTTCCGATAAATGGAATACAAACACATAGAAGAAATGCTCCGGATGTAAATAGTACCATCATTTTATGAAACCAGTTTTTTGGTATGACAATTGACAATAAGTGGATGACAATCAGCATAGCTATAACAGCTTCTGCAGTTCTGCTGTTGGCTGTCAGATCCAGAAAGATGATAAAACCTGCATAAAGGATGCAGTCATACCATTTTTTACATTCTTTTCGGAGGTACATGATATCCATTGCCAAAAGTAAAAAATCTAATCCCATCATATTAGCATGAGTCCAACCGAAAAATGTACGTGTTCTTCCGCCAATCCATACATTTATCTTATTGATCATTAATCCCATAAAAGGTAGGGTGAGAAACAAGGCGCTGCGTACAATACGGACATACAAATCTAATTTTACAATTTTTTTTATTTCAATATTTTTGGCGCAGCAGAGGAACATCATTGTGCCGAAAATATTGTAGAAGTCATAATTGTATTGATAACTCTTATAACATAAATAGAGCAATACAATAAGAAAAAAACAATCCAGAACAGAATTTTTTTGAAGAATAACTTTTACTAGCAGTAGAATCAAAAGAATATGATAAAAGAGTGTAACCTGATTCCAATATTGAGGAACAGTCTGGCGCATGAAACTGAAAAGTGGGTAATACATTCCAAGCAGAAAATAGAGAATGTATAAAAAGATTGTAGAAATCTCATTGCGTTGTTTGAATTTTTCTATTAATATATTCATAAGTGTATTCTCCTTAATATAATCAGTATATAATTGATTATAACATAAGAGTTTTTTTGTGAAAAGAAAATGAGAAAGGCAGATTGTTGAAAATGGGAAAAAAGCTGCTTAGTATTATCATTCCATGCTATAATGAAGAAAAGACAGTAGAAACCATATATGTTGCTATTACGGATACAATGGATATGCTGCCACAATATGATTATGAAATATTATTTGTAAATGATGGCTCCAAAGACAATACATTGAACAAATTGACCGGATTATCAGAAATGGATGTGCATGTGAAGTATTATTCATTCTCAAGAAACTTTGGCAAAGAGGCGGCAATTTATGCAGGACTTAATAATGCCAGAGGAGATTATGTTGTGATCATGGATGCAGATATGCAGGATCCACCGGCACTTCTTCCAGAGATGATAAGTACACTTGAGTCAGGAGAATATGACAGTGTGGCAACAAGACGTGTAAGTCGTAAAGGGGAACCGATGGTACGTTCTTTTTGCGCCAGATGCTTTTATAAACTGATACGCAGGATATCCGATGCTGATATCGTAGATGGAGCCAGAGATTTTCGTATGATGACGAGAGATATGGTGAACAGTGTTCTTGCATTATCAGAGTATAATCGCTTTTCCAAAGGAATTTTTGGATGGGTTGGTTATCGGACAAAATGGCTGGAATATGAGAATATAGAGAGAACAGCAGGAGAGACAAAGTGGAGTTTCTGGAAGCTTTTGGCGTATTCTCTGGATGGCATTGTCAATTTTTCAAATGTTCCGCTGATGATTTCTTCTTACCTTGGAATTTTGATGACGTTTATTTCTTTTGTTGCAATCATATTTATCATTGTTCGAAAGCTTATTTTTGGAGATCCGGTCAGTGGATGGCCATCCCTGGTATGTATCATTACATTTGTTGGCGGCATTCAATTGTTCTGTATGGGAATTATGGGACAATATCTGTCTAAGACCTATATGGAAGTGAAGAAAAGACCGCATTATATTATTCAGAAAAGCAATGACGAAGAAACGGAAAAAAATAAGTGAGTCTGAACATGGATAAATGTTTACCAAAACAGGAGAAAAAAGAATAGAAAAAGTGCTGCAGCTCTGAATTTTTTAAAGTTGCAGCACTTTTTTCTATTCTTCTGGCAGCTTTATCACAATAATGTCATGAATTACTGCAATACAGTTTTTTGATGGATAGGAATCAAGCTTCTGGTACTCTTCGGTCTGTTTGATGGCAGCAATCTCCTCACTGCTGGCTTGGTCAAGCTGAATACCAAAACAGTAATTCCACATAGCAAAATAGTGAAAATCAAGATTTAGGAAGTTATCCTGATCTACACCAATAATATAAGGTACAGTTCCGCCAATATTAGAAGAATAGGTGTGGTAGGTTCCAATGATGGCAACCTTGGATATCTCAGGAAACTCGTCCAGATCTTCTATGCGGTCTAATACGTTGCTGGCAATGCTATAGCTTTTTTCGTAGCTCAGGTTCATCTCATTATAGCAGATATTGGCATTTCGGATGTTGTAGAAGGAAAGATAACAAAGTACAACAATTCCGATAGATTTTATGATTTTTTCAAAACGCGTTTTTACACAGCCATGTTCAAGATAGCAGAGCAATAACAGATAAATAAAGCAGGCACCCATCTCCATCAGTGTGTGATACCAGACATCGGATGATACAAAAAATAAAAAACATACAGTAAGAGGCAGGCAGATGATACAGAGTATTCCGGTAAGGCAAGCAAGTGGCTGCCTATACAATTTATTTTTCAAAATCAGATAGACAGTGCAGAGTAGGAGCAGAGCAAATACAATGCGGTTGGCATATCCATACCAATATACGTTGAGAGCTTCATTGAAAGAAAACAGGTGAGATAACTCATTATAAACTTTAGTAAAAGCCTGCCGGTATTCCCATAAGGAAAGAAGATGAATCTGTCCGATTCCCTGATATTCGGTCAATGTAATGTGATAGTAAGCATTAATGAGTGTGGATGCAATCTTATAGAAAATAAAGCCTCCAAGCAGAAGTGGGATATATTTCCAATTGTTGCGGAAGAACGATTTGAAATCTTTCTGTTTTATAAGCAGATCACGGGCAAACATAATAAGCAGAATGCAGAGCATGACACTGATGTATGCCTGATAAGTTCCAATGCTTAATCCAATGCAGATAATACCTGGAAAGATACCGTATCTATATCGCCAGGTCAGATAAATGCCTAGCACAGCCATTAAAAATGCCATCATGTAACCGTCAGCAGTGAACATAAATGCGAAGGATGCTGTGACGGTAGGGAAAGAAACAATGAGCAGGGCGAGCAATACGCAGGATGCGCATTCCTGTAATTCGAAAAGTTCAACAAGCAGTATGCTTGCAAGGCTGATATAGAGCAGGGACAATGCACCATTCACCCAGGGCATATCATATTTGGAAGAGATTTTACTGAAAAATTCAAGAAAACATCTTCCGGAAGAGTAAGTAGCACCGGTTCCGGCAAAGTTATACATAGAATCCCAGGATGGCAGAAAGTTGAAAAAACGATAGGCATGAGCCAGCATTCCACCAATCCATGTGGCGAGAAATGTAATTTTCCATTGCTTTTTTATATGGAGTGTTCGATTAAAAATTTTTAAAGTTGTTTCATTCATAAAAGGTATCCTTTTCTGTGTTTAAAAATAAGAGTCAACCATTGGTATGGTTGTGTATTGATAATTTTGCAAGGCATTAATCTGATCATCAATATTACCTGTATAGTTGTATAAGTGGTATACGTTTGATCCACCGGAAGAGATTCCATCGTAGCGTGGAACATCTGGATAAGAAGCGTCATAATCCCGGATATAAAGCAGACGTTCCCGTTGCTGATCGGGATAAAAATCATGTATACTATATCCGAATTCACTGTAATCTTTATCAAGCGATTGAACGATGGTTGGAACAAGTTCGTCTAAAGTAATAGGAGCATTGGTACCATTAAGTGATTCGTGGGATTCCTGTTTTTCCTTGATGAAAAAGATTATTTGTGGATATTCAACGTCACCATGATCAGAGGTGATAATAATAGTTGAATCATCATAAACGCCTAGTGTTTTTAATTCATTCAAATAAGCTTCAAGCATAGTGAATATTCCCTTAACGGTTGACTGGCAGGTTGCATTTTGAGCATCAAACTGGCAATTTTCATCGGTTGTGAATTCATGTGTCCCATTTAAATGCTGAATTATGAAATAATTACCAGATGAATCAGTTGTCAGACCATTTTCAATGAGATGATTATAAAAATCATAGTTCGCATGTAAAATAGTATTTTCAGGATAAGATACAATAGAGGTATATGTTGCATTTGATACGTCAAAAAAGGATTTGAAGTATTCTGGCATAAAGCGATAGCAGGACATGTAGAACATTGTCTTATACAGTTTATGGTAATCAATGCAAATAGAACTTTGTTTTGTAGTTATATTACTAATTTTTCCGTCAAGAAGCGGCAGAGAATGATTACCTGTCAGAATAGATGTCGTTGGAGTATATAAATTTACTTTGTAATTGGCATCAGATAAAATAGAAAAATAATCGTTTGTAGTAGTATTTGTCCAACAATCTTCTAACCAGTCATCAACAGATAACGAAGGATCTAAATCGTTTCCTGTTAGTAAATGCGGTAGTGATGGATAGGTTCCATGGTAATTGCAGTCGGCATTATTGTAATAAGTGAAATCATGCAGAAAATCCTTTAAATCCGGATATTTTTCAACGGCAGATGCAAGGTAAGTGCTGGAAAAATTATCCAGAATAAATAAGATAATGTTATCATTTGAGGATACGGTAAATTGCTTACTTCCATCCAGGATAAGTTCGTCCTTGTCACTGTAGTATGTAAAGGCGGATTTATCTGCGGAGGGGAAAAGTGAAATGTATCCAACACATTGCATCCCCAGAATAATGAGAGAGGATGTTAACATTACTTTTTTGAAGATATTCTGTTGAAATTTTGCAAACAGCAAAGCTCCCAAAATGATAGTTGCCCAAATAATGGAATTTACAATTATTTTTGAAGGTGATGCGGTGTATGCTTCTGCACGGGCACCCATTTGTTCCAGATGGCGGTTTAAAAACATTGTCTGGATATATCCTGCAATTCCGATTCCCCAGAAAACAGAAAGAATATATTTTCCGAGCTTGTCTGGAAAGAATGAAATAACAAGCGTAAAAATAAATGATATTAAGAAAGCAAAAATCAAAAATTTCCATCCAAATTCCTGATAGACAAATCCAAATTCTTTATAATTGCCAAAAAATATTTCAGATGGTCCCATAACAAAGAGTATAAAAATTGGAAAGCAGATAATAATGAAATTGGATAAAAAAAGTAATAAAGTTTTTTTTGCGTTCATTTAAGACTCCATTTCGTAATTTTATTACATAAATATTAAAAATAAGAATCAATCATTGGGATAGTGATAACATCGTCACCGTAAAGTGCATTTACAAATTCGGCTTCACCGCCAGTATAAGTATAGACACGATAAGCATTGACTTTTCCATCTCGGAGACCATCGTAGCATGGCACAGGTGGTTTACTTTCATCAAAATCGCGAATATAAACGGTACGTTCACGCAGTTCACCGTCATTAAAATCATGAATACTTGAACCAAATTCTGAATAGTCCTTACCGAGAGATTCCACGATAGTAGGGACTAATTCATTTAAGGTAATAGGAGCGGATGTTTCCTGCATCATTTTATGAGTTTCATTTTTCTCTTTTATAAAGAAAATCATTTGTGGACGGTCGATTGTGCCGTGATCAGAGGTAATAATGATAGTAGAATTATCATAGGCACCCAGTTTTTTTAATTGTTCTATGTACACATTCAACATTGTAAAAATACCTTTGACAGTAGATTCGCAGGATAAATTCTGCTCATCATATTCACAAAATTCATTTGTGGTAAATTCGTGCGTTCCATTTAAATGCTGGATAGTAAAATAATTACAGGAATTGTCTAATGTCAGTCCAGTGGATAATAAATTGCTGTAAAAATCATAATTAGCATGTTGGACTGCATTTTCAGGGTAGCTTACGATGGATGTATAAGTCTCATTTTTTACATCAAAAGCTGGTTTAAAGTATTCTGGCATAAAGCGATAACACGATATATAAAGCATTGTTTTGTAAAGTTTCGAATAGTCAATCATTCGGGTATTGGATTTATAAGTGACATTATTGATTTTATCATCTAATAGTTCCAAAGAGTTTGTGCCAGTGAGGATACTTGTGACAGGTGTATATAAATTTACTTTATAGTCTTCGGATTCTAAGAGGGAAAAGTAATCATTTGTTATGTCATTTGTCCAACATTGTGTCAGCCAGTCATCAACGGTAAGGGATGGATCTAACTCATTCCCAGTGATAAGGTGCGCAAGAGATGGATATGTCCCGTGATAATTGCAGTCTGCATTTGAGTAATAAGTAAAATCCTTAAGCTGATCTGTTAATTCCGGATACGTCTGAACAGCAGAGGTGTAATAGTCTATTGCAAAATTATCCAGTACAAATAATATAATATTTTCTTTCGAGGAAATGGTATATTGTTCACTTCCGTCAAGACATAATTCTTCTGTTGGATAAGAAAAAGCAGCTTCGTCAGCGGTTGGAAAGAGTGAGAGAAAACCGACAAGTTGCATGCCAAAGATAATGCCGCTTGTTATTGATAATATTTTATGCATTTTTGTTTTTGGATACATGGTAAAAAACAAAATTAAAACAAGTAAAACAAACCATAAACAAGCATTGAGAACGGTTTTCATCCGGGTAGCCGAATAAGATTCTGCACTTACACCCATCAGATCCAGCTGTTTATTTAAAAACATAGTCTGCAGGTAACCTGCAATTCCAATCCAGTAAATGACAGACAAAAAATATTTCTGAATTTTGTCAGGTAAAAAGGAAAGAATTAGGGTTAATAAGGTTGTGATTAAAAATGAAAAAAATAAAAATTTCCACCCGAATTCTTGATAAGTAAAGCCTAACTCTTTATAATTTCCAAAGTATATTTCGGTAGGTCCCATCACGCAGAGTGTAAATATTGGGAGTAACACAATGATATAGTTTGATAAAAAATGTAAAATAGAAATTCTTTTGCTCATTATAAATCTCCTTATGATAAATACAGAGTTTTTAATCTGTCTCAGAGAGCAGATTATGAGAAACAATATATTCTCCAAGATAGTCGGCAACTTTGGTTGCTCCGCTTATATTCAGGTGTTCGATATCCATAAAATCTGTATCACCGTTGAGCCCGACATCATCCATGTGTTCAAACAGGTTAAGGTAAGTGCAGTTGTTGGCAGCAGCATATTCGGCCATGGCATCTGAATAATTATATTCCCCCTCATAAGGAACAGTATAAAAGATAAGACGAATATTATTTTCATTGCAGATGTTTACAATTTTATCTAATAATCTGACAGAACTATCAGGCAGCTCTTTCTGCTCGAACGTTGCGGGATTGGAGATCACTGTTGGAACAATATGGTCGCTGCCTGAAAAACCATGCGCTGCCTGATACTCTTCGACGGAAGTTCCGGAATCAAAACTGTAATAATTAACGTTTGTCCAGTTTTCGTGAAAGGCAAGTAATGGGATATAGTAAGATAAGTAACGATCCTTATTCTTACCAAAGCATTGGGCTAAATATTCTCTTTTTCCTTTAAAATCGGAAATGCCTTTTGTGTAATAAATTTCACCATTGAGATCCGTGTCTTCATGAACTTTGTCTACGTTAAAGGTTTCAATTAATATCACTTTAGGAGATTGTGTTCTTAGGGCGTCCTCAAAGAACAAAGTGGTGGTATTAAGAAATTGCCAGTTACAGCCATAATTATAAGCACTGAATCCATATCTTTCTGTCATTTCATTTACATTTAATCCTTTATATACATGGCTGGAGCCACAGGCAATGACATCGAATGAATTTTCAGGCATGGAATGAAAAGATTCTATTGCATGGAAAGCATCCACTGTAAAATTAGGTTGTAAAAGGCGTCCGGCATAGAATACGGAGATACCAATGATGGCAGCACAACTGATGCAGCATACTATTTTTTTCATTATTTTTACCTCTAAAATTGAAAATAAATAAATTTGGATGCGTCATAGGAAGTCCCGTAGATTCCGAATACAAGAATAAAAACAACGGAAAATGCTATGATCAGAACCTGGCACCAGGCATCCTGTCTGGCGACAATTTCACGGATACATATTTTCTTCTGTTTTAAATAATCCGTTACAAAAAGTAACAAAATACATAAAAGCATAAAGCAGAAGTTTTTGGAATTTAGTCCGCAATTATAAAGCGATCCATCAAAGAGAATCCATGGATTATGTACATGGATAATCTGTGAGAGAATCGTGAGTGCTTCTGAAAAACTGTTGGCGCGGAAAAATATCCAGGTGAAATCAATCAGGACAAAAGTCACTATAATATGAACGGCTTTATGTCCGATGGAATTGCGGTTTAAGCGAAAAAGTTTTACAAGTTTATCACGCAAAGGCTGCAGGATCTCTCCGATGATCTGGTAAAGACCGTTAAGTCCACCCCACACGACAAATGAGATTTTGGCACCATGCCAGAGACCACTTACGAGGAAAACAATCATTTTGTTCATATATTTGCGCCATTTACTGCATCTGCTTCCACCGAGCGGAATGTAGAGGTAGTCCCTGAACCAGGAAGTCAGGGAAATATGCCATCTTCTCCAGAAGTCAGCAACAGAAACTGCCAGATAAGGAGACTGGAAGTTTTCCATTAACCGGATACCGAGAATCTGGGCAGCCCCCATAGCGATAATAGAGTATCCGGCAAAATCACAGTAGATCTGAATGGCAAAAAGTGCAGTGGCTACGATCAGATACCATCCACCAAAGGTGTGATAATCACCGTAAACCCAGTCAACGAAGATTGCAATACGGTCAGCCAGTACAATTTTTAAGAAAAATCCCCAGAGCATCAGTAAAAGACCGCTTTTGGCTTCCTCGGAATTAAACTTATGTGGTGTGGCAAGCTGTTGCAGCAGGTGACTGGAACGCTCAATCGGACCGGCGACCAGCTGCGGAAAGAATGATACAAAAAGTGCATACTGAAAAAAATTCTTTTCAGCACAGGTATCTCCACGGTATACATCGATCGTATATCCCAGTGCCTGAAAGGTATAGAAAGAGATGCCGACAGGAAGAAGAATATCGACAGATGGAAGATTGAGCTGTATATGGAAGACGGACAGTGCATCCCCTAAAATTCCGATTGCAAAATTAATATATTTAAAATAAAAAAGCAGGGACAGGTTTAATAAAACACTAATAGCTACAACTATTTTTTTCTTCCGCATGATAAGCGGATCAGCAGATCTTTGCTGGAGCGTATCCAGTGCAAGACCGCTAAGGTATGTCACTATGGTAGAAAAAAGAATGATCAGAGCATATTTGGCATTCCAACACATATAGAAATAGTAGCTGGCAATCAGAAGCCAGTAGTTTTTTAGCTTTTGTGGAATCAGAAAGTATATCAATACCACAATCGGGAAAAAAATTAAAAAGTCAGATGAGTTAAATGACATAAAAATCTCCTTAAGTAATCATTAGAAATAGGAATCAATTACCTGTACAGGTGTATAATATCCATTGTCATAAAGAAAGACAAGGTCTTTCAGTGTGCCATAATAAGTATATACATGATAAGCATTCATGCCGCCTTCGGTCACGCCATCGAAGCGTTTGACGGCAGGATATGCATCGTCTCTTACGCGGATGTAAACGCTGCGTTCCCTGGACTCGTCAGCAGAAAAATCGTGGACACTCTGACCGTATGGAGCATAATCTTCACCTATAGCTTCCACAATGGTAGGAACAAGATCATTCAGGCTGATTGGAGCATTCGTTGTCTGCATAGAGTCGTGCGTTTCATTTTTTCCTTTCATAAAGAAAATCATCTGTGAACGTGCTTCTGAACCATGATCGGCGGTAATGATAATCGTTGAGTTATTATAAATACCAAGGTCTTTAAGCTGCTGTAAGTAGGCATCAAGCATTGTAAAAATACCTTTTACAGTTGTTGCGCAGGTTGCATTATCAGGATCATAAGCGCAGTTTTCGTCGTTGACGAATTCATGCGTGCCATTCAGATGCTGGATCGTAAAATAGTTGGATGCTGAATCAAGGCTTAATCCGGTATCTTGCAGTTTTTCATAAAAACTATAGTTGGAATACATCATTTCATTGTCTGGGTAAGATACAATGCTTGTATATTGAGAATTATTTACATCAAATTGAGGTTTGAAATATTCAGGTAAAAAACGATAGCAGGACATTTGCAGCATCGTTTTATTGAGTTTTTCATAGTCAATCTCTCTTGAAGAAGATTCAGTTCCTACATTATCTATTTTCCCCTGAAGTAATTCCAGAGTATCGGTCCCGGTAAGAAGACTGGTCACAGGAGTGTACAGATTTACTTTGTAATTGTGTTTTTCGAGAAGTTTATAGTATGTGTTTGTGGAATCGTTATTCCAGCATTGGTTTAACCAGTCGTTTACAGAAAGACCGGTATCCAGAGGATTACCGGTAAGCATATGTGCAAGTGATGGATAAGTTCCCCAGTAGGCACAGTCAGCATTATTATAGTATGTAAAATCAGAAAGAGAATCTGTCATGTCTGGGTAGGAAGCGAGCGCTTCATCCCAGAAGGTGTTGGAAAAATTATCCAGAACAAACAGGATAATATTTTCATTAGAGGAGAGTGTATATTGTCCGGCACCGCTTAGGGAGAGTTCTCCATCGGTGTCATTGTAAGCCATTGCAGAAGCATCTGCTGTAAGAAATAAAGACACAAATCCTACAATCTGGATACCAAGGAGAATACTACTGGTTACGGTCAGCAGTCGGGTACAAAGGTCTTTTTTGAAAACACAGATAAGCACAGATGCAGCCAGGATAACAAGCCAGAATAAAGCATTCAGGATGACCCGTGTAGCATTGGCTGTATATCCTTCAGCAGATACCCCAATCTGGTCGAGATTTTTATTCAGAAACATGGTCTGAATATACCCGGCAATGGTAAAACCCCATAAAACGGAGAGAATCAGTGTTCGCGGAAATTTTGGAACAATCTGTAAGATTAGGGCGATAAAAAGCGCAAGGACTACAGAAATTCCCAGAAATTTCCATCCAAATTCCCTATAGATAAAACCAAATTCACTGTAGTTGCCGAAAAAAATCTCAGACGGTCCGAAAACGCCAAACATGAACAATGGCAGAAATACGATCAAAAGTGTAAATAAATAGTTTTTAAGAAAAGAACCAGGTGTAACAGCTTTTTTTAACATAAATTTCCTCTTTCTTATTAAATGTATTTCGATTGAAAAATTACGAATGCAATTATAGCATAGAACACAGGGAAGGGATAGTATTCAGTTGAAAATTCTTGAAATACACAGGGTTATCATGTAAAATGATATGAGTTATTAACTTTATATGAGGTGCAAAAATGAAAAAAAAAGAATATTTGAAAAAATTTTTTTTATGTTGGGAATCTGTCTTTCTATTTATCTTTATGATTGGAATTTTTGGTCCGTCCGAAGTCTTTTTTGGTAATTATACAGAGTTGGGAGTTGTATATGGGGAATTCGGTTGGTTATTTTTTGTGGTTGGATTTACCATTTCCATCATAATTGCATTCGTTTTGGTATTTTTCCCAGAAATAATTCGGAAGATTATATTAGCAGTTGTCTGGGGATTATCCATTGCCGGATATATTCAGGTTATGTTTTTAAATAAAGGGATTGACCAGATTGGTGTGACAGCAGAGGGGTATATTCCAGATGCCGACAGAGTAATAAAGAATGCTGTTTTTTGGGGAGCTGCAATTGCAATTACATTTGTCATCACATTTGTTTGCAAAAAGAAATGGAGTAAGGTAATACAGCTTACAACAACAGTGCTTTTATTAGTCCAGCTGGTTGCATACGGCTCCTTATTTCTGACAACAGATGATGGAGCTTTTCATTATGCTGAAAATGAACTTTGTTTAAACATGGAGCAGCAGTTTACAATCTCTTCCAATGAGAATATTATTGTACTTCTTTTTGATAATTTGCCAAATGAATGGTTTGAGGAAGCAAGAGCAACTTATCCGGATATTACAAAAGGGTTAGAAGATTTCACATACTATAACAATGCAGATTGTAATTATTATGGAACATATCCATCCTTTATTCATATCTTGACAGGAAATCCATTGGATCTAAGTTTATCTGTAAATGATTATTTTAAACAAAGTTGGGACAATGAGAAAACGAATGCATATTTTAATATTTTACATAGTCATAATTATAAGATGAATGTGTTTTCGTATTTGTCAGAAGTTATGACGGGAGGTAATAGTCTTGAAATTGCGGAAGGAAAAGTAGACAATATTATAGAAAAAGATGATGCAAGAGAAATTGATAAGCCACTTTTGTATAAAACTATGCTGAAAATGTCATTATACCGATATATGCCAGAATATTTTAAACCAAAATTTGATGTACAGAATGAACAATATGCAAGTATTGTATCGTATCCGAATAATACGATGCAGTATTCAAATCCGAATTTTTACAATACAATGATGGAAAAAGGTCTGACGATTGATGATTCCAGCAATTATTTTGTTGTGAATCACTTAAATGGTGGACATGAATTTATTAATGATGCAAATTGTCAATATGCACAGGATCCAGATAGAGATGATACTATAAAAGGTATTTTTTTGTTAGCGGCAGAGTATATTAACCAGATTAAGGAATCAGGCTCCTATGATGATTCTACAATTATTATTATGACGGATCATGGAACAGGTAGAAATGCCCAACCTATTTTCTTTATGAAAGAGCCTCATGAGACGCATGATGTAATGCAGGAAAATAATGCGCCTATTACATATGAGGAACTTATGCCAACGATTGTAGAGTTATTAGGAGAAGATTATTCTGTTTTTGGACAGAGTTTTCATGAGTTTAAGCAGGATGAGGTGCGACATCGTGTTTTCTATGATAGAACATATGATACGGAATATCCGGATGTGAAAAGATACGATGGAATGCAGGGAGGAGCAAATATTTATTATAAATATGAATATGATGGAAATCTTGGTGCAATCCAGTATCAATATGATAATGAATTACATGAAATTTTCCCAATGGTAGATTCTTATTATTAGGATGGCAAACTTTTGATAAAACAGAGGATAAAGAGATGAAAATTAAAAACAATGTCAAATGCTTTATTTCGATGATCGCAATTATTTTATATCCGAGCATGTTTATGTATTTTCAGAACATGTCGGAGGGACATTTTATAGAAATTTTACCATCGATCGGGAAAAATTTGATTTTAGCAGTAGTTTTATTAGTTGCATTTAGTGTACTATTTAGAAACATAAGAAAGGCTTTTTTAACAAGTGAGATAGCATTACTTCTTTTTATGAATTTTAATACGATTCTTGGAGCAATCAAAAAAATAATCCCGGGTATGAGAAAAGCATATTTTTTTGTGATTGTTGCAGTTATATTAACGATAGTATTCTCTGTTATAAAAAGAAAAATAAATGAGCCGGAAAATATTTGTACAATTCTCGGAATTGTGTTTTTCGTTCTCATAGTTTTCAACCTGATAAGTTCAATTCCACAGATATTAACCAATAATAATAAGACAGCTGTCTCACAGGAAGAAAATGATATTGCCGAAAAAAGATTTACCGGAGACAAGCCGAATGTATATTTCTTTTTATTTGATGAATATGCGGGTTTTGAGAATATTGAACACTATTATGATTACGATAATCAGGAATTTTCAGATTTTCTTACACAGAGGGGATTTAATATTTCATATGGAAGTCATAACACAGAGTCTATTTGGACATCTACAATTGTACCCAATATTCTGAATCTCTCATATGTAGCAAGTGATGATATTTACTCTATTGATAATATGGCGCGATCGGAGAATGCGTATCTATATCAGCTCTTTGCCAATAATGGATATCAGATTAATATGGTCAATCATTTGAATACATTTTCAGATACCAATTGTAATGTTTTAAATTATAAACAGAAGAAAGAAAATTTATCTACTTATGTTCTTGACAATGGTATCTGGAGTGAAGTTGATTCTTTTGTGAGTTGGGGAAAACAAAAATTAAGCGGAAACTCCAATGATTATTATACGAATCTGAGTGATGTGTTGACTATTATGGAAAATATTACAGATTATACGAGTGATAGTAAACCAACATTTACTTTTGCTTATGCAGAATGTCCACATGAATATTTTACATTTGACGCAGATGGTAATCGGATAGCGAAAGAGGATGAAACAAATTGGAAAGATAAAAGCATATATCTTAACCAATACAAATATATTACAAAATGTATGGAAAGAATTGTAGAGGATATTCAGAAAAACGATCCGGATTCATTCATTATACTAATGTCTGACCATGGAGCAAGATATCCGCACTGGCAGGTTGATCATTATGGTGCCAAAGCCTATGATGCGTCAGTAGAGACTTTATATATGCAGAATATTTTAAACTGTGTCTATTATAAGGGTGAAAAGCTCGATATAGAAGGTATGACAAGTATTAATACATGGAGAACGGTACTGAACACTTACTTTGGAACGGATTATGAGATGCTGCCGGCACCGGAAGGTTTTAAGGCAAGTACAGGATTTTAGTGATATATGCAACAAAACAGGTAAAAGTAAATGAGAAGAAGTATAAAAAAATTTTTTACAATAAGTACAATAGCGTTTGTTATTTTGTATCCATGTTTATTTATGTATTTCCAGAATGCCGATGAGGCAAAACTTATTGATGCATTACCTGCATTCGAAAAATTTTTGGCATTAGCGATAGTAGTGTTTGTAATTTGTATTATTTTCATGAAGAATACTGGTAAGGCAGTGTTAGCCAGTGATGTAATACTTTTTATCTTAACTAATTTTAATGTATTTTTAAGCAAAGTAGATCATGTGATTGGAAGAAAAAAGATAATTGTAATTTTATTTTTTATAATATTTATGTTTATGATTCTGGTTAAGAAAAAAATCAGATCTGAACAAAATATTTGTATGTTGATTGGAATATATTTTCTGGTACTAATTGCAATGAATTTTTTTGTGGCGCTTCCAACAATATGCTCAAAACTAAATTATCAAAAAGTGGAAAATTCAGAGAATATAGAATATGTGTCTGAAGAAAAGCCAAATGTATATTTTTTTATATGTGATGAATATGCTGGGGTAGAGGGGCTGGAACGGTATTATAATTATGATAATAGAGTCTTTTTAAAACATATTGAGGAAAATGGGTTTAATATTTCAACAACAAGTCATAATTATGAGTCATGTTCTACGACAGTAAATATACCTAATTTATTAAATTTGGAGTATGTTGCTTCTCCAGACGAACTGGAAGCAAATAATTTAAAATATATGAAAAATCCTAAGTTATATCAAATTTTTAAAACGAATGGATATACGATTAATTTGATAAATCATACCCAGTTTTTGGATGAAGATGGGTGCAATGTTATTGCAACATCAGATGTAGTGGATACAATTTCAACCTATATTTTGCAAAAAAGTATTTTTCAATTAATAAAAGATTATAAAGCAGAACAAATTGAAACCAGTACGGATACACAATATTATGTATCAGATTTAAAAAATATATTAAATACGATGCAGACATGCTATAAAATGGTTGATAAGGAGAAACCCACCTTAACAATAGGGTATGTGTCGTGTCCTCATCCTCCATTTGTAATCGATGAGGAAGGGGGAGCAGTTGATTATAGAAATACATCCAATTGGGCAGACAAGAGTCTTTATTTAAATCAATTAAAGTATGTAAATGCCTGTATGGAGAATGCAGTGGATGGTATTTTACAAAATGATAGAAATGCTATTATTATTATACAATCTGATCATGGAGTTCGTTATCCTTATCATATGATGGAGTGCTACGGAACGCCTGAGTATGACGCAACTATAGAAACACCTTATATGCAGAATATTTTAAACTGTGTTTATTATCAGGGAAAAGAGATGGATATTGAAGGTAAAAGTGGGATTAATACACTTAGAATAGTTTTAAATGAGATTTTTATGACAAATTATGAGATGTTAGATAATCCAGAAAAGTATTTGTATCAATATAAATAAAAGATATATAACGTAGGAGAAGGTATGCTTTTTAATTCATATAGTTTTTTTGTATTTTTCCCAATAGTTGTCGTAGTTTATTTCCTATTACCCAAAAGAGTAAGTTATCTGTGGCTTTTGACTGCAAGTTATTATTTTTACATGGGGTGGAATGCAAAGTATGCATTATTGTTGTTATTGTCTACAGCAATTACTTACATAAGTGGTATAGTGATTCAGTGGTTGAATGATAATCGCCCTGAAAAAATAGAGGCAAAAAAATGGGTGGTTGTAGGATGTATTGTAGCTAATCTTGCAATTTTATTTTTCTTTAAATATTTTAATTTCACAATCGAAAGTATAAATGCAGTATTGGATCACACGAGTTTGCCGACAGTAAATACATCGTTAGATGTATTACTTCCAGTAGGGATTTCTTTTTATACATTTCAGGCTTTAGGATACACTGTGGACGTGTATCGTAGAGAGATTGAGGCGGAAAAGAATTTCTTTCGATACGCGTTATTTGTATCTTTTTTTCCACAACTTGTAGCAGGACCAATTGAACGCTCAAAGAATTTATTGAATCAGCTGCGAAATCCGAAATCATATCATTATGGGAGAATGTGTGATGGACTGTTACTAATGATTTGGGGATATTTTTTGAAATTGGTGATTGCAGACCGAATTGCAATCTTTGTAGATAATGTATATGCGAATGTTGACATTTATGATGGCAGGTATTTACTTTTAGCCAGTGTATTGTTTGCATTTCAGATATACTGTGATTTCGCGGGATATTCCACAATCGCAATTGGAGCTGCAGAGGTTATGGGATTTGAGTTGATGGAGAACTTTAATAGTCCATATCTGTCTCAGTCTGTTGCAGAATTTTGGAGAAGATGGCATATTTCACTCTCTTCCTGGTTTAAAGATTATCTTTATATTCCATTAGGAGGAAACAGAAAAGGAAAAATCAGAAAATATATAAATATTATGATCGTGTTTCTGGTAAGCGGTCTTTGGCATGGAGCAAATTGGTCATATGTTGTATGGGGAGGTCTGAATGGTGTTTATCAGGTAATAGGAGCAATTTTTACACCTCTTAGAAATAAAATCAAAGAAAATTTACACCTGAAGAAAAATTTCTTGCCATTAATGATAGTTTATATGTTTGTGACCTTTATATTAGTGGATCTTACTTGGATTTTTTTTCGTGCAGATACAATACAGCATGCGTTTGATATTATAGAGAGCATTTTCCATATGAATGATCCGGTACTTCTGGCTAATGGTGCACTTTATGATCTGGGACTTAGTAAGCCAAATTTTATAGTGCTTGTTATTTCGCTTTTATTATTGTTATTGGCAGATGTATGTAAATATCGTGGAGTAAAAGTTCGAAATGTGATTTTAAATTTAAATATTATAATAAGATGGACTATTATTATTGTCGGAATTCTGGGGATTTTGATTTTTGGAATCTGGGGAAGTGGATATTCAGAAACAAATTTTATATATTTTCAGTTTTGAGACAGAGAGATTATAGAGGAATTGCAATATCAACAAATCGAAAGAAAAAACTGATAATTAGTATATGAGGAACGAGATGAAAGTTGCAGGACGTATATTAAAGATTATATTTTTTTTAGGGATTTTGGGAAGCGGAATATTTTATATTTCGAAAGCTTTGCTTCCAAGAATACCAGACTTTTATGAAGAAGAACATTGGGATGTAGTGTTTTTTGGAACAAGCCAAAGTTACTGTACCTTTGATCCTGAAATATTTGACGATTATAATTTGAAAACCTATAATCGTGGCAGGCAGCAGCAGACAATGAATTATACATATTATTATGTCAAGGATGCGTTGGATAACAGCGATATTGATGTTGTTGTGTTAGAGATATTTGGTATGTTTTATGATGAGGATGACACAGGATTTACGAGCGAGGGCGTGAGAGATTCTTCATTAAATGATCTGCGATATTCTGACATAAAAGTGGATGCAATAAAAGATTGCGTGCCGGAAGATTTGCAGTTGGATTATTTATTCCCTTTAGGTAAATATCATTCCAGATGGGAGGAATTGGATTATTCGTCTTTTGAGGGCTGGAAAGAGAGTGTAATGAATCCGTATTTTACAGAAGAAGGGAGAGGATTCAAACATTGGGCAGGCGCACAGCCTTGTGGGTATGCATCCTGGGATGAGATATTTTCAGAAAAAAGACGACCTGTTTATGAAGAAAATTTCAGATATCTGGATATGATGAATGAACTGTGTAAGGAGCATGGTACAGAATTGGTATTGGTGCGTGCACCGTTTCCATGCAATGAGAAAACGGTGGAGATGACAAATACAGTTATGGATTGGGCAGATACACATGAGGTTGAATTGATTAATTGTATGAAGGTGACAGATGTTATTGGTTTGAATTTTGAGGAAGACAGTCTGGATGCAGGAACACATTTGAATGAGAGTGGAGGTAAGAAAGTATCCAGATATATTGCGGAGTATTTAAAGGAAAATGTATTGAAATAAAATTCAATTATAGAAAAAATGATACACTAGATGAATATTTATGCAAGCAGGAGAATTAGATAAATTATCGAAAAGTGTTCCGATTATATATGTAACATTGACAACAATGAATGCTAGTACTATACTTCAACAAGATTTATGTATTTAGGAGAAAAAGTATGATCACAAAAAGAGAATTTGATATGTTGGTACTTCTGACAGAGACAAAAGAGGTTGTATCTCAGAGAGATATGGCAGAGCGGTTAAAAATTTCAGCTGAAGCCGTGAATAAGACAGTCAAAGAATTGACAGAAAAAAACTATTGCAAAAATGGACAGATTACACAGGCCGGTCTGGATGCATTGGAACCTTATCGTGTGAAGAGAGCAATATTTGTAGCAGCAGGCTTTGGAAGCCGGATGGTGCCGATCACTTTGAATACGCCTAAACCGCTTGTCAGAGTCAACGGAACACGCATTATTGATACACTTCTTGATGCAGCGGTAGAAGCTGGAATTCCTGAGATTGTTATTGTGCGTGGATATCTGGGAGAACAGTTTGATCAGCTTCTTTATAAATATCCGAACATCAGATTTGTTGAGAATCCGATTTATAATGAAGCAAATAATATTTCCTCCGCTGTATGTGTCAGATATCTTCTGCAGAATGCGTATGTTTTGGAAGCAGATTTACTGCTCCGTAATAAAAAACTGATTCGTAAGTATGAATATGAAACAAATTTCTTGAGTATTCCGGTGGAGTCCACGGATGACTGGTGTTTTGCAACCGATCATAATGGTGTGATCACAGAAGAAAAAGTAGGTGGTACCGACTGTCATCAGATGGTTGGAATTTCCTACTGGAGTGAAGCAGATGGAATCAAGCTTGCCAATGACTTAAATGAGGTTTATTTATCGCAGGGTGGAAAAGAGCGCTATTGGGAGCAGGTGCCGCTTGTTTATAAAAAGGAAAATTACCAAGTGCATGTTCGTGAATGTATTGCAGAGGATATTACAGAGATTGATACATTTAACGAATTAAAGGCAATTGATAATCGTTATGTCACAGGTTGATAAAAGCGACAAATGTGAGCAATTATAAAAAAATGATAATCAGGGACAACTTCAGAGACAGTTAAGTCCTACACATGTATGGGCAATGGCACTTGGTGCAAAAGTATCCAAATGCAGGCGGCGGATTTACTTTTACCAAGATGTGCTTTGGCAGAAATACGGCATATGTTTGTGGATGGTTTCTGGTAGTGGCTTATTTGACAAATGTTCCAATGAATTCGACTGAATTGGTCTAATTGTCGATGGCTTAGATGGATCAGCAGTTATTTTAAAATGGGGGTTGCATTATCAGGTGGCAGGTTATGATGTCTGGCTCGGAGAAATGTTGCTTGCTATGGGAATATTGATTTTATTTGGAATATTGAATATTCTTGGCGTGAAGAAGGCGGGGATTGTACAGACGATTCTCGCAGCATTGCTAGGCATTTCTGTTGTGACATTGACGATAGCAGCCTTAGTGAGCAGTAAGACATCATTTGCCAATATGGCTCCATGGTGGGGATTTCATAAGTCTGATGCTATTGCTGCATGGACGAATGGAACTTATACGTCGATAGACGAGTTCGCTAACAGTGGAACAGTTGGAGCAGTATCAGCTGTACTGGCGACTTTTGTCATTGCACCTTGGGCATATGTAGGATTTGATACCATACCGCAGGCGGCAGAAGAGTTTAAATTCTCTTACAAAAAAGTGAGTTAACAACTATTATGTATCATTAAGATAAAAAGTTTAAAGAAAATGTTTGCTCCTGCATAGCATTGTTGAAAGTGGTCGTATAATAATTATTATACGACCACTTTTACATTTACAGTTAGCAAAATTACTGTTATTCTTTATTTAGAAGAAACAGGAAGGAGACAGGAAGACATGGGTAGATTCGTAAACCCGGATAATAGTGCATTTCAGGTTGCGTTGAATTCTAAGATATATGTGGATAAGACTGGTTTGATTGAGTACACGAACAGTGTTCTTGATACGACAGAGGCTTATATTTGTAATAGCAGACCACGCAGATTCGGAAAGTCGTATGCAGCAAATATGTTGGCAGCATATTACAGTAAGGGTGCGGATTCTGAGAAGATGTTTTCTGGATTGCAAATTAGTAAGGAAGCAGATTTCAGGGAGCATCTCAATAAGTATGATGTGATTCATATTGATATCCAGTGGTTCTTGGCGAATTGTGAGGACGTTGATAATGTTGTAACGCTTATTACAGATTCAGTTTTGAGCGAATTACGGGAAATATATCCAGATATTTTTACATGGGAAGTATCACGTTTACCGGATGCACTTTCCATTGTAAGAGAAAAAACCGGACAAAAGTTTATTATCATTATTGATGAATGGGATGTTCTGATTCGAGACGCGGCAACAAATGGAAAAGTTCAGGAGGCGTATATCAATTTCCTGAGGGGAATGTTTAAAGGAACTGAACCAACTAAATACATTCAGCTTGCTTATCTTACAGGTATTCTTCCTGTAAAAAAAGAAAAAACACAGTCTGCATTGAATAATTTTGATGAGTTTACAATGTTGAGTGCGAGCAATCTGGCTCCTTATATTGGTTTTACGGAGGATGAAGTAGAGAAACTTTCGAAGGAATATCATCAGGATTTTGATAAAGTCAAACGCTGGTATGATGGTTATCTTTTGAAGGATTATCAAGTTTATAATCCGAGAGCGGTTGTAGGTGTGATGTTAAAAGGAGAATTTAAAAGTTATTGGTCCGAAACGGCATCTTATGAAGCAGTTACTCCTTTGATTAATATGAATTATGATGGTTTGAAAACAGCTATTATTGAAATGCTTTCTGGTGCAAATGTGAAGGTTGATACTGCAACTTTCAAAAATGATACTGTAAATATTCACAGCAAGGATGATGTGCTTACTTATATGATTCATCTGGGATATCTTGGTTATGATCAGTATACAAAAACAGCGTTTATTCCGAATGAAGAGATTCGGCAGGAACTTACAGTGGCAGTTGAAAGCCGGTCTTGGAATGAAATGTTGATGTTTCAGCAGGAGTCAGAAAGACTTCTGGATGCGACGTTAGATATGGATGGTGTGATGGTTGGAACTCAGATAGAGAAAATTCATAATGAGTATATTTCTGTTATTCAGTATCATAATGAAAATTCGTTGAGTAGTGTATTGACAATAGCATATCTTAGTGCAATGCAATATTATTTCAAACCAATTCGGGAATTGCCGACAGGTCGTGGATTCGCTGATTTTGTTTATATACCAAAACCTGAATATAAAGCGGATTATCCTGCATTAATTGTGGAACTGAAATGGAATCAGAAAGCACAGACTGCCATACAGCAGATTAAGAATAAAAAGTATCCAACAGCCATTGAAAAATATACGGGGGATATTCTGCTTGTAGGAATCAGTTATGATAAAAATTGCAAAGAACATCAATGTTTGATTGAAAAGTATGAGAAAGAATCATAATATATGTAAAATGCTGATTGAAAATATCGTGATTATTGTTTTAAAAAGCTCGTATTGACAATTCTTAGAATTAAAGAATACAATGTATAAAGTCTTGTGTTTTGAGAAAAATATACTTAAAATTGTTGAATTGAAAGAATTATTAATAAAAAGTTGAAGTTTGACTGAAAACTCGTTATATTATAAGTATCAAATACAAAAAAGAGAAACGGGTGAGATACAATATGGCAGTATACGTTGTAGGAGATTTTTTGCGAGAAACCAGATTGAGAAAAGGGTATACACAGGAAGAAGTCAGTTACGGAATCTGTACACCTGCATCTTTGTCAAGAATTGAAAATGGAGCACAAAAACCGGGACGACTTATTTTGGAGAAACTGTTTGAACGATTGGGTACGGAGAATAATTTGTTTAATTCTTTTGTGAGCAGGGAAGAGATGGAGTTGTATTCTGCGATTCAGAGTTTGATCAGGGATATAACGGATGAAGATGTGGCAAAACTGGAGGAACATATATCAATTGTTGAAAAATTAGCAACAAACGCTTCGGAATTAGAACATCAATGTTTATATTTTGCAAAAGGAGAGTTGGCACGCCAGAAAGAAAAAGATTATTCAAAAGCTATGGAGCTGTATATGAAGGCGATACATATTACATTACCTGATTTTGATGGTAAGAAGCCACTTAGGAATAATCTTTTAACTTTTGATGAAATTATGATAATTAATAGCATTGCTATTTTATATTCAAATGATGAAAGAAATATTATGGATGCAATCCATCTTGACTTGTGGTTGAAAGAATATATGGAAAATAGAATTGTAGATGGTAGGATGAAAACAGCAAAGTATCCTATGATTTTGTATAATCTGAGCTGTTGGTTTGGAGATAAAAATTGTCATAAAGAAGCGCTAAAGATGGCTGATGAAGGAGTAAATTTTTGCATTCAATATGGAAATTTAGCATTTTTTCCTATTTTATTATTTAATGAGGGCGGAACTTTAGTAGAATTAGGTGAAATTGATAAAGGAAAAGAACATTTGCACCAAGCAATTACAATTTTTAAAGCGATGAGACGAAAAGATATGGTTCAAACAGCAATTGAATGGTGCAAAATCCATTATCAAATTGATTTTTAATATCCGCCAGCTCTAGGACCGAAAGCAGAAGCAACTTCATAAGAGTTATCCACAACTCCTGTACTTCCAACAATAGAAGCGGCTGCAATAAGTGCACATAATGTGATAGCAAAAATTTTCTTTTTCATGGTTTTGTACCTCCAGTTAATTTTGAGATTATGGTAAATTCCAGAGGACAAAGAGACCATTCGATGTGACGTAAATTTAAATTTACGCGATATCGAATGGTCTTTTTGCATGAATGGGAATAAAATTAATTAATTTAACAGGTTGCTTTGAGAATCAGGGAAACTGTTAAAAGAGATTGAAAGAAATGAAAGGAAAATGTGAGTTATGGTAAGACCGGGATTACGTCGCAGCGAAATTGATTGGGAGAATGTGGACATTCATATCTCCAGAGAAGAAATGGAGAGAGAGCAGGAGCATGAAGCGGCAATACAGCAGGCAAAGCAGTATCTGATCAAAAACTTTCCAAAGTTTTGTACAATAAATAATGGTTATTATGAGACAGAGACGTTTAATCATGATGCAGGGATGTATGAAGTAATGCATGTGGATCATATCGTGATCGGTGATCAGGCAATCTATGTGATCAAGACAGTGAAGTTTCCGGAGCATGTCGAATTATACGGAAGCTCAGACGCAAAAAACTGGTATTATGCAGAGAACACAGATAAACAGGAAACGCATAAGCACAAAGTGGACAATGCGGATAAGAGAAACCAGAGTTATTGTGAGTATATACAGATGTTGGCAGGAGAAGCTATCAGACGGGATGTGCCGGCGATTGCAATTGTCAATATTATTGGACTTACAGATGAGCAGATCCATTTGGATATAGAATCAGGGCATGAGGTTGTGACAATGGATAAACTGGCAGACAGGATCCGGTATTATGAGTGTACAATTGACAGTGATCGTGTGGCGTATGAACATAGCGATGATCTGATAAGAAAATTCAAGGAAGAGGAGGTATATGATAATATCATTCCGCAGATACGGGATGTGGAGTTGAAATACAGAATTTATTTAAAACTATCGGAATAGATTTCAGTAAGATTTTAAGCAAATCTTAAGAAGAAATCATCGTTTATAGGTTTACAAGTTTCCTTTTATTTGATAAAATTCTATTTTGGTATGTAAGAATAAAATAGGTATCTTAATATTTTGAGATACGGTCACATTAGGAGGAAATGATGAGTTTTATTAACACGGTGTTTGGTATTCCGCTTGGATATGTCATGTGGGGATGCTATCAGTTGGTGAAAAACTATGGTTTATCAATCATTCTGTTTACATTGGTCAGCAAAATCGTCATGCTGCCGGTATCTATTATGGTACAGAAAAACAGTATTCGAATGATACAGATCCAGCCACAGATAAATGAGATTAAATATAAGCATGCAGGCGATAAAGATCGCATTGCGGATGAACAGATGGAGTTGTTCAAGAAGGCACACTATAGTCCAATGCTTGGTATGGTGCCAATGTTATTACAGATTCCATTGGTTCTTGGCCTGATTAATGTCATTTATAATCCAATGCAGCATTTGATGCATATCAAGACATCTGTCTGTGATCAGATCGTGGCAGCTACCTGTTCTTTGATGGGGGTAGATCAATTGGGGAGTGGCGCACAGCTTCAGGCAATGGCAGCATTGCAGAATCCGGATAACTTAAGATTTTTTCAGAATGCATTGACAGGGACAGGCATTGATATTGAGGCGATCGCAGCACAGGCAGCTACGATCAACACACATTTTCTTGGTCTGGATCTGTCTGTAGTTCCACACATTACTGTATTGGCATGGATCCTTCTTATTCCACTGTTCAGCTGTCTTTCTACTGTTTTACTTTGTGCATGCCAGAATCAGGCGAACGTGTTGCAGAAAGAGCAGGGTGCTTTGGGACAATGGGGAGTAACAATTTTTACAGTTGCATTCTCAACATATTTTACATTCCTGGTTCCGGGTGGAGTTGGTTTGTATTGGATTTTCAGTAACTTGTTCTCCACAGCGTTGATTTACATTTTAAATGCAGTTTATAACCCGAAAAAATATATTGATTACGAGGCGTTGGAGGAAAGTAAACGTCTGCTGGCAGAACAGAAAGCGGTAGAGGATGCCTATAAGAAAAAGATGGCTCCTTATAAGGCTAAGGAAAAAGAGGACTATAAGAGGTTTTTTGCCAAAGACAATGAAAATAAACAGTTAATGTTTTATTCTGAATCCTCAGGATTTTATAAATATTATCGTGGAATGATCGAAGAGTTATTGGAAAACTCGGATATTGTGATCCATTATGTTACAAGTGATCCGGAAGATCAGGTTTTCCAGATCAGGCATGAGAGGTTTAAAGCATATTATATCGGAGAGATGAAACTGATTACTCTGATGATGAAGCTGGATTGTGATATTGTTGTTATGACAATGCCTGATCTTGAAACTTATCATATCAAGAGAAGTTATGTGAGAAAGGACATGGAGTATATTCATGTGCCACATAGTATTGACAGTATGAATATGACGTATCGAAAGGGAAGTATCGATCATTTTGACACTATTTTCTGCGTAGGTCCACATCATAAAGATGAGGTCGAGAAGATGGAAGAAACCTATGATCTTCCACATAAAGTATTGTTAAACTGGGGTTACTGCCTGCTCGATGATATGCGAAAAGATTATGAGTCAAAAGAAAAAGTGATCAATGAACAGAAAACGATCCTGATCGCTCCGTCATGGCAGGAAGATAATATTGTGGATTCCTGTCTCGAGGATATTTTACAGAAATTGCGGGCTACAGGATATAAGGTGATCGTTCGTCCGCATCCACAGCATGTGAGACATATGCCAGAGAAGATGCAATTATTAAAAGATAAGTTTGCAGAAGATAAGAATATTGAAATTCAGACAGATTTTTCTTCTAACGATACAGTATTTAATGCAGATCTGATCATTACAGATTGGAGTGGTATTGCATATGAATATGCGTTTACAACATTGAGACCGGTATTGTATATTAATACGCCGATGAAGATCATGAATCCGGAATATGAGAAAATTGGGGTTGTGCCAATTAATATTTTCATGAGAGACAGCATCGGATGCAGCCTGAATCTGGATCAGTTAGACCGTGTAGCAGATGAGGCAACGAGATTGATCGAGCAGAGAGATTTATACCACGATAAGATTGATGCTTTTGTGAAACAATATGTATATCATTTGGGAACCAGCGCAAAAGTTGGAGCCAATTATATAAAATTACGTTTAAAACAAATTCATTCAGAAGATTAAAGGAGAAAAGATTGATGAAAAATTTAATGAAACAGATTACAAAGAACGGAAGAATTTTTTGGGTGACTTATTTTACTTTCTTTCTTATTTTGGCAATGCCAACGCATGCATGGGCATATGTTGATCCGGCAACCTTAACTTATGTAGTTCAGATTATTGCAGGTGTTTTTATTGCGGGTGGTGTTGCAGTTGGTGTATACTGGAGAAAAATCAAGAAGCTTTTCTCTAAGGACAAAACATCTGTTAAGAAGCATGAGTCAACAGAGCAGGAAAGAAATGCAGCAGCAGCAGCGGCTGAGGAATTTAACGAAGATAAATAGGAATCGTATCATTCAGAGAGAGGAATACAAATGAATATCAAGAGGAATATTTTATTGAATCCGGGACCGTCAACAACAACGGATACGGTAAAAATGGCACAGGTTGTGCCTGATATCTGCCCAAGGGAAGATGAATTTGCTGAAATGATGAGACAGATGAGGAAAGACCTTGTGAGGATCGTACACGGAGATCCTCAGAAGTATACTTCAGTTCTGTTTTGTGGTTCCGGCACATTGAATCTGGATGTATGTGTAAATTCACTTCTTCCAGAAGGAAAGAAGATTCTTGTTGTAAATAATGGCGCATATAGCAGCAGAGCAGTTGAAATCTGCGAATATTACGGATTAGATCATATCAATCTGCAGTTTCCAATCGATGAACAACCGGATCTTAAAGTGGTTGAGAAAACGATGAAGGAAAATCCGGATATTGCTGTAGTATATACAACACATAATGAAACCGGTACGGGTGTGGGAAATCCGATTCGTGAGATAGGAGCAATTGCGCATGCACACGATGCGATTTTTATTGTTGATACGACTTCGACATATGCAATGGTTCCAATCGATATTGAAAAGGACAATATCGATTTTTGTATGGCATCTGCACAAAAGGGATTGATGTCTATGACAGGATTATCTTTTGTAGTTGGTAACGAAGAAATCATAAAGAAATCCAAGGATTATCCAAAACGTTCCTATTATTGTAATTTATATCTACAGTATGAATATTTTGAAAAAACGGGTCAGATGCATTTTACACCACCGGTACAGACGGTATATGCTACCCGACAGGCATTAAAAGAGTATTTTGCTGAGGGAGAAGAGGCAAAGTGGGCACGTCATTCCAGAGTGATGAAAGCCATTCATGAGGGACTGAAAGAGCTTGGATTTAAAGAACTGATACGTCCTGAAATTCAAATTGGTCTGGTTGCGTCGGCAGTATATCCTGATGATCCGAATTGGAGCTTCCAAAAAGTTCATGACTATTGTTATGAGCGTGGATTTACGATTTATCCGGGAAAAGTGACGACTACTGATACATTTCGATTGTGTGCGTTAGGAGCCATCGATGTGGAAGACATTGAAGAGTTTTTTAAAGTGTTGAGGGAAGCGCTTATAGAAAATAATATTCGAGTTCCGGTACAATACAGATAGTGAAAGGATACAATATGAAAACAGTATATATGTGTTTTGCTACAGACGTGATCCATGAAGGACATATGAATGTAGTTAAAAAAGCAAAAGAATACGGGAAAGTTGTAGCAGGTGTATTATGTGATGCAGAGATGGTCCGTTATAACCGTTTTCCGACAGTAAGTTTTGAAGAACGTATGGCAATGGTGAGAAATATTCCGGAAATTGATGAAGTGATTGTACAGGATAGGATTATGTATGATAATGTCATCAAAGAATTAAAACCGGATTATGTCATTCATGGTGATAATTGGTGCGATGGACCGGAAAAGACGATTCGTGAAAATGTAATTGCTTTGTTGAAAGAATATGGTGGAGAGTTAATAGAGGTTCCATATACATATAATGAAAAAGTAAAGAAAATCGATGATCAGTTTAAGGAAAAACTGGCAATGCCGGAATATCGCAGGAAAAGATTAAGACAGTTGATAAAAACAGTACCAATTGTTAAAACGATAGAAGTTCATTCTGGATTAACAGGTCTTATTGCAGAAAAGACGGTAGTGGAACATGACGGTGGATTAGACCAGTTTGATGCAATGTGGATTTCCAGTCTTTGTGATTCTACTGCAAAGGGCAAACCAGATATTGAGCTTGTTGATATGTCTTCACGGTTGAGAACGATCGATGATGTTTTAGATGTTACCACGAAACCAATCATTTTGGATGGAGATACAGGTGGATTGATCGAACATTTTGTTTATAATGTCCGGACATTAGAACGTATGGGTGTTTCAGCAGTTATTATTGAAGACAAAACAGGCTTGAAAAAGAATTCTCTGTTTGGTACGGAAGTAGAACAGACACAGGATTCTATCGAAAATTTCTGCGCAAAAATCAGAGCTGGTAAAAATGTTCTTCGTACAGAAGAATTTATGATCATAGCCAGAATTGAAAGCTTGATTTTAGAGCGTGGCATGGAGGATGCGTTAACCAGAGCTTTTGCATATGTGGAAGCAGGTGCTGATGGCATTATGATCCACAGCAGAAAGAAAACAGCTGATGAGATAATTGAATTTTGTGACAAGTTTCGGGCAAGATATTCTGATATACCGATTGTTGTTGTTCCAACTTCTTATAATTATATTACGGAGGCAGAATTGGCGGCTCATGGTGTAAATATTGTTATTTATGCAAATCAGTTAACCAGAAGTGCATTTCCGGCAATGGAAAATACAGCAAAAGAAATTTTGAAAAATCATAGGGCTCTGGAAGTGGATTCAAAACTTATGCCATTTAAAGATATTATTACGTTGATAGATGAATTGTAATTTAAAATTGGATTACGAATATTGATGTAGTGGTATAATAATTTTTGATGAGGATAAAAGAGATGAGAGTAGAAACATTATTCGATGTATTAGATTCTGATTTTTATACGGGAGTTCCGGATTCACAATTACAGGCATTATGCAATTTTCTGATCGATAAGTACGGAATTTCTGAACATCATGTGATAGCAGCCAACGAAGGAAATTGTACTGCACTTGCAGCTGGACATTATCTTGCAACGGGAAATGTACCTGTTGTATATATGCAGAACAGCGGTATCGGAAATATCATTAATCCGGTTGCATCTTTATTGAATGATAAGGTTTATGCAATCCCTTGTATTTTTGTGGTTGGCTGGCGGGGAGAGCCTGGTATTCATGATGAGCCACAGCATATCTATCAGGGTGAAGTAACCCTGAAACTTTTGGAAGATATGGATATTGCAACTTTTGTAATAGGAAAAGAGACAACGGAAGCCGAATTATATGCAAAGATGAAGGAATTCCGTAATGTTCTTACAAATGGAAAGAGCGTTGCTTTTGTAGTGAGAAAAGGTGCTTTGGAATATGGTAATAAAGTCGTTTATTCCAACGAATATCAAATGAAACGAGAGGAAGTTCTTGAACATATCGTTGCAGTAACTGAAAATGACCCGATTGTCAGTACAACAGGAAAAGCAAGCAGGGAATTGTTTGAAATCCGTGAAAGAAATGGACAGGGACATGAATGTGATTTTCTTACGGTCGGTTCTATGGGACATAGCAGCTCGATTGCACTTGGTATCGCTATGAGCAAAAAGAATGAAAAAATATGGTGCGTAGACGGAGATGGTGCATGTCTGATGCATATGGGTTCTATGGCGGTATTGGCAAGCAGAAAACCGGATAATATGGTACACATTGTGTTGAATAATACAGCACATGAGACTGTAGGCGGAATGCCGACTGTTGCAGGAAACATAGATCTTGTCACAATTGCAGAAGGCTGTGGATATCCTTATGCTGTATGTGTTGATAATTTCGCTGATTTAGATAAGGAATTAAAAGCAGCGAAAGAAGCAAAGAGTCTCCGGTTTATCGAGGTGAAATGTGCACTTGGTTCCCGTGCAGACCTTGGCAGACCGACTACGACTGCGATTGAGAATAAAGAAAGATTCATGGAGAGATTGAATTGAAATCATATATCGTAAAACAGAAGGACCTGAATAGTCGTATGCTATCCAGGTCCGGTGGCATTTTTGCAGCAATATCTGACCAGGTGTTAGCACAGGGGGGGGTGATTTACGGCGCAGGAATGGACAAAAATTTTAATGTTGTACACAAACGTGCTGTAAATGCGACAGAGAGAGATGAACTTAGAGGATCAAAGTATGTGCAGAGTGACATGCACAATGCATATCGGCTTGCCTGTGAAGATTTGAAAGCCGGCAGGTTGGTCCTGTTTACAGGAACTCCATGTCAGGTGGATGGGATAAAGGCTTTGTGTCCAAAAGGTTGTGAGGAACATCTCATTTGTATGGATATCGTGTGTCATGGTGTTCCGAGTCCAAGAGTCTGGAATGATTATAAGGCGTATGTGGAACGAAAATATCATGGGAAAATAGAAAAAATAGATTTTCGTAATAAGGAACGCTTCGGATGGTCTGATCATTGGGAAACAGTTACAATTAATGGAAAAGAGCATGACAGTCAGGTTTATATGAAGATGTTTTATGAACACACTTTTTTACGTGAGGCATGCTATGTATGCCCATATAAGAACCTGCAGCGTATATCTGATATTTCAATAGCTGATGCATGGGGAGTAGAGACTGCTAACCCGGAATTCGATGATAATAGGGGAGTTTCACTTGTTCTTATTAATACACTAAAAGGAGAAAAATGGTTTTTGGATTCCTTACAGGGGTGTGATTTTAAGGAGTGCGCTTTAGAAAAGTATATGCAGGAACCACTTAAAGGACCATTTAAAAAACCAGATAATACAGAAAATGTATGGAAAGAATATAACGAGGTTTCATTTGGAAAATTTGTAAAAAATCATTATAAAGAACCGTTTTTGTCAGTTGTCAAAAGAAGTTTGAAAAGAAAAATAAAGGATATGATACCGAAAGAATTTTGGAATCGGCTCAGAAGGTGGAGGTAATATATGGAAGAAAAAAGGCTGCCGGATTTATGCACAAAAAAGGATACCTGCTGTGGCTGTAGTGCATGTGCCACGATATGTCCGGTGTGTGCAATTTCGATGTGCCCGGATGAAAAGGGGTTTTTATATCCACTGGTAAATTCTGGTAAATGCATAAGATGCTATAAATGCGAACAAATTTGTCCGTTTAAAAAAAGATAATTTTTAATATATTCTTAAGTAGCTTTTCCATTCATAAATCATGTGCTACAATATTATCAGATTAACTATATATAGGGTAGTTATGAAAAATATTAAGATATGAGAGGTATTTACAATTGAAGAAAAGAGCACTTTTACTAGGAATGATGCTGACGCTTGCAGTAACTTCGGTAGGATGTGGTAAGAAAGAGGCAGATGCTAATATCACAGAACCGATTTATGAAGAATCCAGCGAAGAGGCAGTCGTTGGGGATGTTGTAGACAATGAGGAGGAAGAAGATCTTCCGGATGGTAAAGTCCGTAATGAGCTGACAGGAGAATTAATTGATGAGTCACTTGCAAATCAAAGACCGATTGCTGTTATGGTAGATAATGAATCAATTGCATTACCGCACTATGGTCTGACACAGGCAGATGTTGTTTATGAGATGATGAACAGTACTGAGAATGGCCGTATTACAAGATTCATGGCTTTAGTGAAAGACTGGGAGACATTAGAGCAGTTTGGAAGTATTCGCAGCGCAAGGGTAACAAACTGCATTCTGGCAGCAGAATGGAATGCTGTATTATGTCATGATGGTGGACCATTCTATATTGACGAATATATTGCACTTCCAAGTGTGGATGATTTTAATGGCGGATTTTCCCGTGTCAATAATGGAAAATCCAGAGAATATACAGAGTACATTGTTTCAGGTGATCTGGACAAAAAATTTGCAAGCACAGGTGCAAGCAAAGAGTATAATAAATATTATACAGAAAATCACTTTAAATTCGCCAAAGAAGACACTGATATTGCGGATGGAACATCTGCAGTTACAGTAGATATTCCATTTCCTCATAATGGCTCTTATTTGACATATGACGAGTCGGAGAAAGTGTATAAGTACTTTGAGTACAAGAAAGAGCATGTGGATCCACAGAATGGCAATGCTCAATTGAGTTTTAAAAATGTGATTTTACAGTGTACACCATTTGAATTACACAGCTGGGGTGACGGTGTATATGATCCAAACGGTTACATGTACTATAAAATCGAGAATAATAAGGGAACAGGTTATTATATTACAAATGGTAAAGCAGAAGAGATTACATGGTCAAAAGGCGGATTGACAGATAACACAAAATATTATGATGCATCCGGCAATGAAATTAAGATTAATATTGGTAAAACATACATTGCATTAGTTCCGGATGATGCATGGGGAGATCTTGTAGTAGAATAAGAAATTTCTCAGATACAATTAGTCCAGGGAAAGCACAGGATAAATAGTGTTTTCCTTGGATTTTTTTGTTATAATGAATTAGTAAGGGAAAGTTCTGACGCTTATAGAAAATGTGAGGAATACAGATTATGAAAATAAAGACATCTGCAATAGTTTATGGAATCCGTTATATCAGAAGATTTGGGCTGCGCACTTTGATAATTAGAATTATAGAAAAAAAGAGAGAAAAGGATTCTGAGTATCAGAGTTTTTATTTGGAAACGAAAGCTTCTCTGGAACAGTTAGAGAAACAGAGGATGGAGGTTAGTCATTGGAATAAGAAAGAAAAGATCAGTATTGTGACACCTCTGTACCATACACCTGTGATTTTTTTGAGAGAATTAATCGAGTCAGTTTTAGAATCTTCCTATGAAAACTGGCAATTATGTTTTGCAGATGCAACGCAGGATGGAGAGGAAAATCAAATTGAAAATATTGTAAAAGAATACCAGAAAATGGATGAAAAATTAACAGGAAAAAAATCACGTATTTGCTATAAAAAGTTATCTCAAAATTATGGAATAGCAGAAAATACGAATCAGGCGTTAGCAATGGCGGAGGGAGATTACATTGCCTTTTTAGACCATGATGATATAATTACACCAGATGCATTATATGAGATGGCATTGGCAGCAAAATGTGCGAAGAAAACAGGGAAAGAGGCAAATATGTTTTATTCGGATGAGGATAAGGTCAATGAGAATAGAACGGCTTTTTTCGAACCTCATTTCAAACCGGATTTTAATCAGGATCTTTTGAATTCAAATAATTATATAACACATTTTTTGATGGTCAGCAGAGAACTGCTGGACCAGGTGGGCGGGATAAACAAAGAGTATGATGGGGCTCAGGACTATGATTTTATCCTAAGATGTACAGAACTTGCAGATAATGTGATTCATATTCCAAAGGTTTTATATCACTGGAGAGTACATGAGCGATCTACAGCAGCAGGTGCTGGAAGCAAGGATTATGCAATTGATGCTGGAAAATGTGCGATAGAATCGCATTTACAGCGGATGGGAGAAAATGGCAAGGTGGTTGTCACCCCTTATTTTGGCTTTTACAGAATAGAATATGGGATAAACACCGAAAATAAGACAGAAGATTACGTTTTGTTTGCAGATCAATCTTTGAAACCATTAAATGCAGACTGGAAGCAGATTTTATATGCAGATTGCAGCCGCAAAAAAATTGGAGTTGTAGGAGGAAAGATTTACGACAGACATCATCGCATTTATGAGGCTGCATTTTTTGAAAAAGGTGATTGGACAGGTGCTGCATGTGGTGAAAATGTATTTTCTGGCTTACGAGAAGGATATGGAGGTTATATGCATAGAGCTAATATACAAATGGATTGTGACAGGGTTTCTGAAAAATGTATGTTAGTAAAAAAAGAAGTGTTGGAACAGATTGAGGATTATGAACAACAAATCAGAACTCCGGAATTTTCGTATATAGTTTGCCAAAAAGCAAAAGAAATGGGATACAGAATTATGTATGAACCAGAAGTAAAAATGATTTTTAAATCATGAAAAATATGTATAATAAAATATGTATGTGCAAATGGTGTCAGGATTTGTCGTACAAAATAAGTAGGAAGCTCTTTTTTGTTGTGATATAATGGAATTATTCTAAAGTTGAAAAAGAGGACAAGTGCTTATGATGAGGGTATATATATGTCCGGACTGTGGCTGGATGCGCATGGTTTCGCGGCGTAAAAATGTAGAATGCTATAAGTGTGGTGTGCAGGATATGACTTTGGCAAAAGTAGACTTTGCCACATATGTATCCTGGTCTGAAAAAGAACGTCAGGAATATTCTGCGGCATGGATGTACATACATAACAAAGGAAAAATAAAAAGGAATTAGAAAATAATCATGCAGGAAGTGACAATCATAATCCCAAATTATAATGGAAAAAGCTTACTGGAAAATTGTTTCAGGACATTAGAAAATCAATCGTATAAAGACTTCAAGGTATTAGTGGTTGATAATGGTTCCACGGATGGAAGTACAGATATTAAGTCCGATGTTTTAGATGTGGAATGGATTGCTTTGAATGAAAATCTGGGCTTTTGCGGTGCTGTAAATCTGGCAGTGCAAAAGACAGGAACGCCATATGTTATTCTGCTTAATAACGATACAGAGACAGATAAGTATTTTGTGGAGTGGTTGTTAAGGGGGATAAAAAAGTCAGACCATATTTTTTCATGTGGAGCCCAGATGATAGATTATAAAAATCATGAAATATTGGATAATGCAGGGGATTTATATACTGCCATGGGATGGGCCGTTGCCAGAGGAAAAGGCAGACCATGTAAAGATTATGAAACGTCAAAGCGAGTGTTTTCATGCTGTGCCGGAGCAGCAATATATCGCATGGATATAATGCGAAAGATCGGAGGATTGGATGAAAAGCATTTTGCTTATCTGGAGGATGTGGATTTAGGTTATCGGGCAAGAATTGCAGGATTTGAAAATTGGTATATTCCGGAGGCGAAGGTTTACCATGTCGGAAGTGCGACAACGGGTACACGATACAATAAGAAAAAGGTATTTTTAGCAGCAAGAAATACTATTTTTGTGATTTATAAAAATATGCCTGTTTTACAGCTGGTTTTAAATGTTCCATTTATTTTTATAGGTATGCTCATCAAAACTCTTTTTTTTGTCAGAAAGGGATTTGGAGAAGACTACTGCAAGGGGATTTTAGAGGGAATTTGCGATTGCAAAAAATGTTGGAAAGTGAAATTTCACATGAAAAATCTTTCTAACTATTTTAAAATACAATTGGAATTGTGGTGCAATTTAGTGCGCATAATATAGGTAAAAGGACATTATCCCGGTTTGAAACAGGAGATGTCTGTGAAAATAAAGAAATAATTAAGATTTTGGAGCGCTCGTTTTAAGAAAATAGAGTTGTGATTTCGGGTAAATTATTGTATCATTGAAATTATGATAGCTAAGAAAAGGATGGCATTATGATAAAAGATAATCAGCAGCATTTTAATAGATTGCATGTTGTTTTGGATGGATTGGTTGTCATTGTTTCTTATGCACTTGCCTGGTGGTTAAAACTTTCAGGGATTTTTACAAACGATCATGTTGGAGTTCTTTCATTTGAATTCTATATGAAAGCTCTGATTTTTATTGTTCCACTTTATTTGCTGTTATATTATGCGTTTAATTTATATACGCCGAAGAGAGCACAGGGCAGGCGGCTTGAATTATCCAATATTATTATGGCAAATACAGTTGGAATTTTAATTGTGTTTGCAGGATTTTTCCTTGTATTGTCTTATACAGAAGAGGCAAAGAACTTCTCGCGTTCCATGTTTGCATATTTTTATATATTCAACATTGTACTTGAAGAAGTAGAAAGACTTGTAGTCCGCGGTTTTTTACGTAGCATAAGAAGAAGGGGATATAATCAGAAGCATATCCTGCTTGTGGGATATTCTAAGGCAGCAGAACAGTATATAGACAGAATCAAGCAGAATCCTCAATGGGGTTATAATATACGTGGAATTCTGGATGATAATATTGCACGCGGAACAGTTTATAAAGGTGTGAAAGTAATAGGAAGTATTGAGAATCTGACTTTTATTTTGCCGGAAAATAAATTGGACGAGATTGCAATCACGCTTGGGTTGGAAGAATACTACAAATTAGAGAAAATAGTATCACAGTGTGAAAAGTCAGGAGTGCATACCAAGTTTATTCCGGATTATGGCAATATTATACCGACGAGACCATATACGGAAGATTTGTTAGGTCTGCCTGTTATCAATATACGATATGTTCCGTTGTCGAATACGTTTAATGCAATGATAAAAAGACTGATGGATATCGTAGGATCCATAATATGTATTGTGATTTTTTCACCAGTCATGTTGCTTTCTGCGATTCTCGTGAAAATAACATCTTCCGGTCCGCTGATATTTAAACAGGAACGGGTTGGACTTCATAATGAAAAATTTATGATGTATAAGTTCCGAACAATGTATGTGCAGACAGAGGAAGAGGAGAAAAAAGGCTGGACGCAGAAAAATGATCCGCGTGTAACAAAAGTAGGAGGTTTTTTGCGTAAAACAAGCCTGGATGAGTTCCCACAGCTTTTTAATGTGTTAAAAGGAGATATGAGTCTTGTAGGACCAAGACCGGAGCGGCCGCAGTATGTGGAGAAGTTCCGGGAAGAAATTCCAAGATATATGATCAAGCATCAGGTGCGTCCGGGAATGACCGGCTGGGCACAGGTGAATGGATATCGTGGAGATACTTCCATTCGAAAGAGGATTGAACATGATTTATATTATATTGAAAACTGGACTTTAGGATTGGATATTAAAATTTTATTCCTTACAGTTTTCAAGGGATTTATCAATAAAAATGCGTATTAGGAGAAAATAATTAATGAGTAGTGAACCAAATCACAATCGACAAAAAAATCATAAAGCTTTAACAAAGAAACAGAAAGAAGCAATAAGAAGGAAAAAAAGACAAAGAAAGATCATATTACTGGTCGTTGAGATATTAGTTGTTTTAATTTTAGCTATTGCATTGTTTTTAATCAGCAAGTTGGGGAAAATCGAACGTCAGGAAGTTCCACTTGAAAACATCGAGGTGAACGAAGGTATTTCAGAAGAATCCAAGGAGATTATGAAGAGTTATACTACCATTGCCTTATTTGGTCTGGACAACCGCTCTAACGGTAATTTGTCAAAGGGACGCAGCGACGTCATTATGATCGCCAATATCAATAATGACACTAAAGAAGTCAAATTATGTTCGGTATTCCGTGATTCTTATCTGGATACAGGAGATGGAAGCTTTAAGAAATGTAATGCCGCTTATGCAAAAGGTGGTCCGGAGGCGGCCATTAATATGTTGAATAAGAACCTTGATCTGTCCATAACAGATTATGTGACGGTAGATTTTAATGCCGTTGTTGAGTGTGTGGATCTGCTCGGTGGTATTACACTGGATGAAGTCACAGATGAAGAAGCAGTTCTTATGCAGGGATATATGGATGAAATCAATAAACTTACCAAGAATAATTCCAAGTATCTTTCCGGTGGTGGAACAAACGTGACATTGGACGGCGTACAGGCATGCGCATATGCACGAATCCGTTATACCAAAGGCGATGATTATAAGCGTGCAGAGCGTCAGAGAACGGTTCTTGCGGCAATGGTTGCAAAGGCTCAGAAATCTGATCTTGTTACGATTAATAAGCTGATCGATGCAGTATTTGGGGATATTCAGACAAGTTTTTCGAATGCAGATTTAGTTGCATTAGCAGCACAGGTATTTAATTACAAACTTGGCGAGACATCAGGATTTCCGTTTAACCATGGATCAACAACTCTCGGATCCAAAGGAAGTGTGGTTGTACCTTGTACATTGGAATCAAACGTAATCGAATTACACCAGTTCCTGTTCGGTGATGAGGAATACACACCATCGGATACCGTTCTTGCAAACAGTAAGAAGATTATCAATGACACAGGTATGAATGAGGGAAGTGGATACAGATAAATGACAGTAGATATTATCATTCCAACTTATAAACCGGATGAAACATTATGTCTGCTCCTGCACAAATTGCAGGGGCAGACCTTTGTCGTTCATAGGGTAATTATTTTAAATACGGAAGAGAAACTCTGGAAACAGGCAGCAGCAGCTTATCCGATTGAACAGGTATTGAAAGAACTTCCGTGTGAGTATGAGGTATTTCATATTGCGAAGAAAGATTTTGACCATGGTGGAACAAGGCAGTTTGGAGCAGAACATTCGGATGCGGATGTGATGGTTTTTATGACGCAGGATGCAGTTCCAGCGGATGAGTTTCTGGTAGAAAAATTAGTGGAGTCATTGCTTTTAAAGGAAGATCAGGTGTCTGCGCGGGTACAGCAGAATGCAATGGAAGTGGCAGACACTGAAAAAAGTGCAGTAAAAGATTGTTTGGTTGCAGTGGCTTACGCCAGACAGCTTCCGAAAAATGACTGCCATATTGTCGAGCAGTATACGAGACAGTTTAATTATCCGGAGCAAAGCCGTGTTAAGACAAAGGCAGATATTCCGACACTTGGGATAAAAACGTTTTTCTGTTCAGATGTCTGTGCGGCATATCGCAGGGATTTATTTGAAGAACTGGGGGGATTTGAGTCTCCGGTTATTTTTAATGAGGATATGTTTTTTGCAGCAAATGCAATCGAACACGGATATGGCGTTGCGTATGCAGCAGAAGCAAAGGTAGTACATTCGCACAATTATACGATGAGGCAGCAGTTTCACAGGAATTTTGATCTCGCAGTTTCACAGAAACAGCATCCGGAGATTTTTGAACAGGTGAGTTCAGAAGCCGAGGGTATGAAGCTGGTGAAGAGTACGATCGCTTATCTTTTTGCAATAAGAAAGCCATGGCTTATTTTTCATTTTGGTATGCAGTGTGTTGGAAAGTATGCGGGTTTCTGGATGGGCAGGCATTATGAGAAGCTCAGCAGGAAACAGATTTTAAAGTATACGATGAATCCGGGATACTGGGATATGAGAGAGGATGTTCATGAGTAAGACATTATATATGGTAGTACCTTGTTATAACGAGCAGGAAGTTCTGCCGGAGACATCAAAAAGATTATTAGAAAAGCTGCAGTCTCTGGTCTTGAAAAATAAAATAGCGGATAACAGCCGTATCATGTTTGTAAACGATGGTTCGAAAGATCAGACATGGAGTATGATAAAGGGATTATGTGAGGAAAACTCTGTGTTTGCCGGAGTGAATCTTTCAAGAAACAGGGGACATCAGAATGCTCTTTTAGCGGGTATGGCTACAGCAGTAAAGTATGCAGATATGATCGTTACGATGGATGCAGATCTGCAGGATGATATTAATGCGGTTGACCGTATGATCGATGCTTATTATGAAGGAAATGATGTGGTTTATGGAGTGCGTTCCTCCAGAAAAAAAGATACCTGCTTTAAACGGGGAACAGCGCATCTTTTTTATAAGCTGATGAGTTTCCTTGGGGCAGATATTGTGTATGACCATGCAGACTATCGATTACTCAGCAAGCGTGCGACAGAAAATTTATTAGATTTTGATGAAGTGAATTTGTTTTTGCGCGGTATTGTACCGATGGTTGGTTTTCAGAGCACTACTGTGGAGTATGAGCGGGGAGAACGTTTTGCCGGTGAGAGTAAGTATCCGCTTGGAAAGATGGTCACATTTGCTTTTGAAGGAATCACATCCCTTTCTGTAAAACCGATTCGAATGATTACAATAGGCGGTTTACTGATCTGCCTGATCAGTCTGATAATGCTAATTAAGTCTTTTGTGGATTATTTTAATGGAAATGTTGTCCCAGGCTGGGCAAGTATTATGGTTTCAATTTGGGTGCTTGGCGGCTTGCAGATTTTTGCAATCGGTATTATCGGTGAGTATATCGGCAAAACATATCTGGAAACAAAAAAAAGACCAAAGTATATTATTGAGTCGGTGATTTTAGATGACAAGGATATAAGCATAGACCGTAATTTGTAAAAAACGAACTTTGGCAATTCAAGAAATTTTGCTGGATTTTTTAGAAGAGAAAAAAGACATTAAGGGATTTATAAATATTATAGATATGAGTGCAGACAAAGAAAAGAGCAAGACAAATCAAAAAAAAATAGTATGGATATTTTGGGCGTTCATGGCAATCGCTATTTTTGTGATTTTAAATCAGACGGGTTATTCCGACGGCGATGATACCTATTTTTACCATTATTCTACCACCATGGGATTTTTCGAGTACTTATCCTGGCGATATCAGACGTGGGTAGGACGAATGGCTGCAGAAGCAATTGTATATATTACATTTAATCTTGGACTTGGATTTTGGAGAGTTGCAGATGCGGTTATGATGGTGCTGCTTCCAATCGGAATTTTAAGATTGGGATGCAAGACGGCAGGCTATACGGGATATACTGCGTTGCTGAATGAGAATCAGGAGCGTGTGGATGTTGGCACAGAGCAACACAATTCAGGAGAATTAAACGTGTGGCGCAATCTCTGGAAAAGCGTCCGGTATCCGGTTTTACTTGCGAGTGGATATCTGTTGATGAGTGTCATGACATTGGGATATTCTGCGGTCTGGGTGAATGGTTCCATATTTTATACATGGACGTTCACAGCAGGAGTCTGGGCGATGATGCCTCTTGCAGATCTTGTGTTTGATACAGGGGCGTTTTCGAACAGGCAATTGATCTATGCGCTTCCATGCAGTGTCATTGCAGCGATGTCGATCGAGCAGATGGGAGCAGTTTTACTCGCATTTGAAGGGCTGTCAATTTTAAGCCTTCTGTTACAGAAAAAAAGAATACCGGTGGCGATATGGATTCAGACGGTTATAACATTTGCAGCATTTGTGATCCTTTTTATGGCACCTGGAAATGACGTGCGTGTTGCATCAGAAATTGCAACCTGGATGCCAGGGTACAAAGAGTTATCTGTAGGAAAGCATTTATTTATGACCATTCAGTGGATGTTATCTTCCTTTGCAAATGAGGGAAAGGCATTTTTTATTGCAATCTGGGCAGCAGGTTTTCTTTTGCTGATGAAGTCAAAAAAAGCAAAAGTTTATCAGATTTTAGCAGTAGTATTCAGTGTGGCAGCGATTCTTCCTTATGCCGGCATTACATTTTTTTCGGAGATGGGCATTGGAGATATTGATATCGAGCAGTGTCTCACGGAGCTTCCAACATGGCAGAGTATGATCACACAGAACCGGATTGCCTTTTTCTGGTGGATAGCGGCTGTTCTTTTTACTCTGGTTTTATTGTGGAAAGTGACGGGGCATTCTGTTTTTATCAGCATGGTTTTTCTTGGGGGGATTGCCAGTGAGGCAGTGTTATATTTTTCACCAACGATTTATGCGTCGGGAGCCCGTGTTTATTATCTGACGGATCTCATGTATTTATTTATTATTTTGTGGATGGTAATGCGCATGGATAGTGAAAAAAAGAAAAATTTATTCATTGCAGGAGCTGCAGCGCTGGGGGTTATAAATTTTTTGTCACAGTATTCCATCATGTTATTAAAACTGTAACATTCATTTTCAAATGAAAAATTTGAACTTCCTGTTTCTCTGGTTTAGGAAAATTTGAGAGATGGGAAGTTTTTATTTTCAAAAAACATTTTTTCTTGATAATTTTATCACAATTCGAACACAATTTGACGCTAGACTAAAGTCATAAAGATAAAGGCAGTGGATAGTAAGAAGCTGCAGAGAAAGGGGCAAATTGTTATGGATAACAATTATTACAACAATAATAACAATAATAACAATAATAATAGCAGTAATCAGTCTTCTGATTCTTTCTACTCATATAATCATCAGCAGAATAACGGAAATCAGAACAATGCACAGAACGACAGTACAGGATCCCAGGCAGGAGGATATGGCTCCACACAGAGTTCTATTTATGGAAGTCAGAGCAACAGTCATGGCTTCGGCTATGGAACGACACAGAATAACAGCCAGAGCACAGGATATGGAAATGCTCAAAGCAACAATCAGAGCACTGGATATGGAAGCACCCAGAGCAACAATCAGAGTTATGGATATGGTAGTACCCAGAATAATCAGCAGAGCGCTGGATACGAAAATACAAAGAGCAACCAGCAGAACACTGGATACGGAACCACCCAGAACAATCAGCAGAGTACAGGCTATGGAAACCAGAACGGTAACTATGGAACATATGGAAGCAATACCAGTTATCAGAGTTATGCATATGGCAGCAATCCAAAACCGGAGAAGAAAAAGAAAGAAAGAAAACCGGGTGGATTTGGAAAACAGCTTGCAAAATGTGCAGCGCTTGCACTTGTATTTGGACTGGTTGCAGGCGGTGTCATGACAGGCGTTAATTATGCATCCGGAAAAATTTTTGGAACAACAAATGCAAGCAATGTGCAGGCTTCATTGACTACCGGAGATGATTCTACCGTACAGCCGACAGCAATCTCATCTTCCTATGTAGCAACAGATGTTTCAGATATTGTCGATGAAGTAATGCCTTCTATCGTAGCAATTACAAATGTAAGCCAGACAGAGTATCAGAGTTTCTGGGGACAATCCAAGACTTATGAGAGCACAAGCTGTGGATCAGGTATTATTGTAAGTCAGGATAATGAGTATCTTTATGTGGCCACCAATAATCATGTTGTCGAGGGAGCAAACAGCCTTACTGTAACTTTCGCAAATGATGATACGGTCAGTGCAGAGATTAAAGGTACAGATCCTTCTACGGATCTTGCAGTTGTAAAAGTTGCCCTGAGCAGTATTAAAGATGATACAATGAGTGAGATCAAGGTTGCAACACTTGGTTCTTCTGATACATTAAAAGTGGGTGAATCCTGTATCGCAATCGGTAATGCTCTTGGTTACGGACAGTCTGTAACAACCGGTGTGATCAGTGCATTAAACCGTGAAGTTTCTGTTTCAGATTCCTCCAGCAGCACCAATTATACAGCAGAACTGATCCAGACAGATGCAGCAATTAACCCTGGTAACAGTGGTGGTGCATTATTAAACACAGCAGGGGAAGTGATCGGAATCAACTCTGTAAAATATTCAGACACTTCTGTTGAAGGCATTGGATATGCAATCCCAATGGATACAGCAAAACCAATTATTGAAGAACTTATCACAAACGAAAAAGTAGATGAATCCAACAGTGCATATCTCGGTATCGTAGGTGTAGATGTCACAAGCGATGTTGCAAAAACATATAATATGCCAACCGGTGTTTATGTCGCACAGGTCATGGAAGGAGCTGCCGCAGAGCAGGCTGGTATCCAGAAAGGCGATATTATCACAAAATTTGATGGAAAAGATGTCACTTCCATGGAGGAGCTTTCTTACAATATGCAGTATTATGCAGCAGGTACTACGGTAGATGTGGTGATTGAAAGATCATCCAATGGACAGTATGAGGAGCAGACAATCTCTGTCACTCTTGGCAAGAAGAATTAAACCGGAGTTTGACTTACCGTGGAGCAGCAGATTTTGTGGTGCTTTCTTAGGGTATGAAGGGCAGATATAAGCGTCCTCTCACAAGTCAGAATTTTATATGTAATGAAAATGAAAAACGGTATAAACGAAATATTATGTTTCTGTTCGTTGGACATTCCGATAGGCTTCTAAACAACAATCTTGAGAAGCAGTGCTTCCCAAGATTGTTAGAATCCTATCTCCATAGCTCACAAAGAAAATAATATTTGTTCATACCGTTTTTCTTTCATTTACGTTACGAATGACTTGTGAGAGGACGTTTATATTTGCCCAATTTGCGCTTGAATTGCACCACAGAATCTGCAATTTACGTTATGGAACTCACGGTTAGGGGATGAGTGCCTATAAAGGAGGTGACGACAAAATGCAGTCATTTTCAATGTCTTGTGATTCATCGATGATAAAGGGTACACCTCCCAGAGCTTAAACTATGATTACTGCTGCTCGTAACATGGATTGACGGATTTTGAGATTGAATTTCTATGGAGTGTATATTCAAAATATTGCAGTTTCATAACTCATGAGATAATGAATGTAAAATGGACGAATATTGTTTTCGTTTTGCGTTATGGAGATGAAACTCTCCATTTGTGGAAGCCTCTGCTGAACACAAATGATCAGAGAGGTTCATCGCAATGTTTAACGCAACGAAACACAATATTCGTCCATTTCACATTCATGTTTTCGTAAACATGTCAGACTGCAATATTTTGTTCATAATCTAAATTATAAAATTCAATCTAAAAATCCGTGCCACCACCTACAGGCGGCAGTTCATAAGTTAAACTCCGGTTTACATATTTTATGTTAAGTGCTATGATAAGGCACAAATGTAAATGCAGGGAGGAAGTCTTAATGAAGGAATTTTTGTATATGATCGTAGGGTGGATAGCAAAAATCCACAGTTATCTGATGCGGTTCAATGATAGTTACGAATATAATTTTTCAGATAAAGAGTTGCATTTTATTGTGATAGGTTTGCTTGGAATGGCATTTGTATTTATTGTTTATCCTGTGTTTAAGTGGCTGGCGAAGCACAATCATGTGATGGTCATCGCCTGGATATATGTATTTACCTTAATTTTAGTCGTTACATTTGCAATTGAAATCGGTCAGAAAGTAACCAATACAGGTGCAATGGAGTTTGCAGATATTGTGTTTGGTGTTGTTGGATTCATAGTGATGTTTTTTATTTTTTCTATTATTAGGGAAATCTATCACTTGATTTGCAGACTTATAAAATATCTGCGAGATCAAAATTGGGGTAAGAGATGAATTATCATGAAAATATATGGTTATAAATAGAAACATTTCCAATAAAGTAAACTTTGATGATAAACAAACATTGAGAGGCGTATTCCTATATGTGAATTAACAGATTTTATGGTGCAATGCAGATGGAATTCTAACAATCTTGGGAAACTTGTGCCCCGATTCATAGCGTTAATTGGGCATGTATAAGCGTCCTCTCACAAGTCATTCGTAGCGTAAATGAAAGAAAAACGGTATGAACAAATATTATTTTCTTTGTGAGCTATGGAGATAGGATTCTAACAATCTTGGGAAGCCACTGCTTCTCAAGATTGTTGTTTAGAAGCCTATCGAAATGTCCAGCGAACAGAAACATAATATTTCGTTTATACCGTTTTTCTTTTTCATAAACCTATAAGATCGCGACTTGTGAGAGGGCGTTTATATCTGCCCCTCACACCCTATAAATGCGCCACAAAATCTGCAAAATCACATTCTAACGTTCCATTTTCCAGTAAGCCGCACTGTAAGGTGCAAGTTCACTGCCACCGCCAAAATCGTGTGTTTCTTCTGTAATCAGATCTACCGCAGTGCCGCATCCGGCGTCAAAATGTGCCATAAAAGGCTGATCATCCGCATTGATTGCTACAAGAACACGTTCAGAATCTGTTTTTCGCTCGAAAATACACTGGCGGTTGGTCAGAAGAACGGAACGGAAATCACCGTAATTCAATGCATTGGAATGTTTTTTTGCCTCTGCCAGTTTGGAAATAAAAGTTGTGAGATCATTCCATTCCGGTTTCTCAAAGCAGGCACGCAGTGCAGGATCGCCCTCTTCTTTGCGGGCTTTTGCACCCCATTCACTGCCATAATAAACGCATGGGATACCCGGCATACCAAAGGCGAGAGCATAGATCAAAGGCAGATGATTTTCATTTGACAAAATGCTTGCAACTCTGGTGACATCATGGTTATCGACGAAAGAAAGCAGATGTTTTCCTTTGTATAAAGTCCAGTTATCCGGGCCAAACTGACGGAGCAGGGAGTGGTTGATCTCAAACATATTCATGCTGTTAAAACTGGAATACAATCCCTTGTAACACTCGTAGTTTGTGACAGAATGTAACATGGAATCATTCATCCACTGGTTATAATCACCGTGAAGTGTCTCTCCGACAAGGAAAAAATCCGGTTTTAATCCATCGCAGAAAGAGCGGAGCCGTCTGAGAAAATCGTGATCCAGACAGTATGCAACATCGAGCCGTAAGCCGTCAATGTCAAATTCCTCAACCCAGCCTTTGATGCAGGAAAAAATATGCTGGATGACATCTTCATTTCGTAAATTCAGTTTTACAAGATCATAATTGCCTTCCCAGCCTTCATACCAGAGACCGTCATTGTAGTTTGAATTACCGTCAAAACTGATATGAAACCAGTCTTTGTATGGGGAATCCCATCGTTTCTCCAAAACGTCCTGAAATGCCCAGAAACCTCTTCCAACATGGTTGAATACACCATCTAAAACAACCTTGATACCTGCTTTGTGAAGGTTTTTACAGACAGATTGAAAGTCCTCATTCGTGCCGAGACGGGTATCAATTTTGGAGTAATCTCTGGTGTTATAGCCGTGCGTGTCAGATTCGAATACCGGTGAAAAATAAATGGCATTTGCCCCAAGTTTTTCAATATGAGGAATCCAGTCATTTACTTTTAAAATGCGATGTTCTAACACTCCGTCATTTTCAAAAGGTGCTCCACAGAATCCAAGTGGATAAATTTGATAAAATACGCTTTCATAAGCCCACATATTAAAGCCTCCAAATTATTTCAAAATATTAATGGTGCAGAAGTAATGATTCAGTAAATCTGCACATTTTGCATACAGAATATAAAAAATGCTGCATCTATTTACTGCTCATATCGCGCGATTTCTGTGAGCAGGCGCGCTGGGCAGAAATCACAGTGTTGCGGAAACCTCCGGCTTCCAGTGCAGCAACAGCCTCGATGGTTGTTCCGGCAGGGGAGCAGACGGCGTCCTTTAATTCGCCCGGGTGCTTTCCGGTTTCCAAAACCATTTTCGCGGAGCCATAGACAGACTGGGCGGCAAATTTATAGGCCTGTGCCCGCGGCATCCCATCTGCGACAGCGGCATCCGCCATAGCTTCGATAAACATGTATACATAAGCCGGAGAAGAACCGGAAACCCCGATGACAGCGTCCATAAGAGATTCACTGATCACTTCCGATTTGCCGAAGGAGTTGAAGAGTGCCTGAACTTCTTTTAATTCTTCCGAGGTCACATTTTGGTTGACGCACAATGCGCTCATTGCCTCACCGACTAAGGCTGGGGTATTTGGCATGGCACGTACAAGCTTGACTGGTTTGCCAAAGGAGTCCTCGATGGCGGCAATTGTTTTTCCGGCGGCAATGGATACGATCACACATCCTGATTTTACATGAGAGGAAATCTGTGGGATTACTTCATCAAATTTATTTGGTTTTACAGCAAGAAATAAAATATCACTGCGTTCTGCAACCGTTTCATTGGACAGGGTTGTCTCAATGGAATATGCACTCTGCAGTTTTTCTAAGGTAGCTGCGGAATGGGCACTTGCAATGATCTGACTGGTTGTCACTAACTCTGAGTGTACAATACCGCCGATCATGGCACTTCCCATATTTCCAGCTCCAATGAAACCGATAATCTTATCTATCATACAATCCTCCTTGTTTGTGTCCTGTATTTTCTTTCATCCTAGTTCATTTGTTCTGAAAGGTCAACCTTTTAGACATAATTAGGGCTGGAATACTGTAAAAAATGTTACTGTTCACTCGTATCTCGTTCCAGTAACGATTCGCAGACTCATTTAAAGTTTTTGTTTTGCAAAAGGAGTCTGCTCACTCCTGAATCACTTTCTTACACAGCAAAACAGCAAGTGTTTTACTGCTGAGTGAACAGTAACTAAAAAATCATTACATTTTACAGTATTCCAGTCCGCAAAGGGGAGGAAAAAATAACAAACTATAGTTGAAATATACTTTGTTTTTATTTAAAAAATTAGTAGGCTGCCAGAATTTCTTTTAAGGCGGCGATAAATGCCTGATTCTGTTCTTCTGTACCGACACTGACACGATTAAAACCAAATGCACTGATCATAATTTTCCGCTCTGCAAGGGCAGCACGGATTTCTTTTGGATCATGGTGTGTGTCGAAGTAGATGAAGTTTGCGCATGGTTTTGCAAGAGTGCAGCCTAATTTTGTCAGTTCATCCTCAAGATATTCGCGCCCTGCCGTGGTAAGAGCCTTGATTTTTTTGATGTATTCCTGATCTTTCAAGGCAGCCTGTGCGGCAGCAAGTGCATTGTAGCTGACATTCCATGCCTGACAGGCTTTCATTAGTTCGTCGATCAGCAATGGATCAGCAAAGGTGTAACCGATGCGGAGACCGGCCATGCCATAAATTTTGGAGAAAGTACGCAGTACAAAGAGCGGTCTGTCGTAGCCTTCCTGAATCATTTTGATGAGGCTGTAGTGAGTAGGATCTTCCACGTATTCGAAATAAGCTTCATCTACCACCGGAATGACATGATCCGGGAGTTTACGGATGAATTCTTCGACTTTTGCGGAGTTTACATAAGTTCCGGTCGGGTTGTTTGGATTGCAGACGATCACCATTTTTGTCCTGTCTGTAATGGCTGCAAGCATTGCGTCGAGGTCGTAACAGTAATCATCGGTCAGTGGGAGAACGACACGGACACCTCCGTTATCGCTGACCATATCCGGGAAAGCTTCATAAGTTGGAGCACAGTACACAACTTCGTCCCCATAATTGATAAATACTTCACCAAGCATATCAATGATCGCAGAGGAACCGGCACCGATACAGACATGATCTACGGTAAGACCATAGAGATCAGCCAGCTGCTTTTTGAGATCGACTGCATAGAAATCCTGATACATATAGCTGTTGAGGGAGGCATCCGTAACTGCTTTTTTTACTTCATCAGACATACCGTATGGATTTTCATTATAATTCATTCGTGTTACATTCTTCGGGGTGGAAGTTTTCTGACGTGCACCACGGTTGCTCTTTGGTTTTGTTTTCATGCTGTCTCTTAATAAACATTCTACATTCATCTTCATAATCTCCTTGTCTTTTATCTATATAAATTCAGTTGATAATGGAAACCGGATGCCCTTCCAGGTAGCACCGGAAATTGTCGATCGCCATATCGATCGCGCGGATTCTGGATTCTCTTGTGAGCCATGCAATGTGTCCGGTGATAACGGTGTTTGGTGCAGTTAACAACGGACTGCCGCAAACCGGCGGTTCATCCGTCAGAACATCAAGTCCTGCGGCTAGTACCTTTCCGGATGCAAGGGCATCCGCAAGCGCCTGTTCATCGATGAGGGCACCGCGGGCGGTATTGATCAGGATCACACCGTCTTTCATTCTGGCGATGGTGTCCTGATCGATCATGTGCTCGGTTGCCGGGGTATGCGGCGTGTGCAGGGAAATAAAATCGCTTCGGGCAAGCAGCTCGTCTAACGATACCTGTTCAATGAAATCATACTCAGCACCTGTTTTTTTGTGGCGGCTGTATGCGAGCACATGCATACCAAATCCCTGTGCCATTTTTGCAAAAGCAAAACCGATTGCACCAAGACCGATCACACCGATCGTTTTGTCATATAATTCGATCTGTCTGGTGACCGATTTACAGAATTCGTTGTGGTTTTCCGGTACAGACCAGTCGATCGTTTTGATACGGGTGTCATGCGTGCCGATATGATGGCAGACATCCATTAATAAAGCGAAAGCGTATTCTGCGATCGTCTGTGAACCGTAGATGGTATTGGAAATGGAAATACCGTGTTTTCTTGTCATTTCTGTATCGAATTTTTCCCATCCGTGTCCTAAGGTGGCAACATATTTTAAATTCGGATGCTGGCTTAAAAATGCTTCATTCATATTGTCCGGACCGATCCACAGTCCGAATACAGCGTCCGCATCTCCGATATAAGTATGAAGTTGTTCTATATTGGGATAATGTGCAGGAACTTCAATGACAACCTCGTCAATACCGGAGAGCTGCTCCAGCCGTTTCCAGCGTTCTGTAAGCTCCTTTGGAGTGATATCTGTCTGAATAATTTCCTCCTGGATCACAACAATTTTCATTTGTCTGTCACCTCCATTTGTTTATGATTGCTAATATAAGTTCAAAAATGTTGATTTGTCAAGTATAAATTTCTTGCAAATTAAACAATAAAACACAATTGTGAGACACTTTCTTCTATAGTTAATATATAAGCGTGTAATATGTGTTGTCAGACGAAAAAATCGCATTTTTTACGTTTCCCACAATAAAAGAATAGAAATCATGCGCATTTTGGAAAAAGTATACAAATCTATAAAAATTGGCTGGATTTTGTTGACAGGAAAACAAAAAGTGTGATAAAACAGGTTTAATTTAAAATAGCAGGCAATCAGGTAGCAGACCTGAACATAGCAAAGGCGCTAGGGAATCATCCTTAGCGCCTTTTCTGTACATAGAATATATGCAGAGTACAGATGCTGTTGTTTACAGAAAACAGAAGAACAATCTATTTCATTAGTTCATAGGAAATGGATGTTTCTTCGGAATAATAAGGAGGATTAGTTATGACGAATACACCTACCACATTTTTTGGCTGGATCATTTTTCTGATACAGCAGTATCACGGATACTATTTACAAGGGCTGCTTACCACATTGGAAACATCCCTCGCAGGTACAATCTGTGGATGCTTTTTAGGATTTCTGGTTGGAATCATTCAGGCAACGGACATCCGGGCGCAGGATAACATGATCAAAAAGATTTTACTTGGTATTCCATGGGTGATCGCAAAAATTTATGTCACGATTTTCCGTGGAACACCAATGATCGTTCAGGCAATGGTAATTTATTATGGATCATCTACAGTATTCGGAATTGATCTGAAACCATTCAATGCAGCGATTTTTATCATCCTGTTAAATACAGGAGCTTATATGTCAGAGACAGTCCGCGGCGGTATCAATTCCATTGATGTCGGACAGATTGAAGGAGCAAAGGCGCTTGGAATGGGATATGTTCCGATGATGATCTATATTATTCTTCCACAGACTTTTAAAATTATCGCACCGCAGATCGGAAATACATTTGTTGCAAATATCAAAGATACTTCCGTATTAAATGTAATCGCAGTCACAGAACTTTTCTATATCACAAAGGTTGCAGCCGGAACATATTTCAGAATGTTTGAGGCATATACGATCACAGCATTGATTTACCTGACACTTACCTTATTATTTAACGGTTTGCTGAAGCTGATCGAAAAGTATATGGCAGGAAAAGAAAGTTACGAGGTTTTAAATCCGGCAGCCGCAAAATAAATCAGGGGATCAGATGGAAAGAAAAGAGGAACGTGTTATGGCAAGACAATCAATATTTAAGTTTAATGAGAGAGTGACGACTGAGGCAAAGGATGCAACGTATGAATTTCGTGGTCCGGTCATCAGTGTCAGGAATCTGGAAAAGAAATTCGGGGAACACGAAGTTTTAAAAGACATCAGTTTTGATCTGTTTGAGGGCGATGTGGTTTGTATCATCGGATCTTCCGGATCAGGAAAATCTACCTTATTAAGATGCATCAATCATTTGGAGACACCGACGAGCGGTCAGATATTATATCATGGCTATCCATTGACGAAGGATGCACAGACGATCAACCGTTTCCGTTCCCAGGTGGGAATGGTGTTCCAGCAGTTTAACCTGTTTAACAATATGACGGTTTTTGACAACTGCATGGCTGGTGTCCACAAGGTGAAAAAAAGAAGCAAGGAATATTCCACCGAAATCTGTATGAAGTATCTGGAAAAGGTAGGTATGGCTCCTTATGTAAAAGCAAAACCACACCAGTTATCCGGTGGTATGAAACAGAGAGTGGCGATCGCCAGGGCACTTGCAATGGAACCGGAAGTATTGCTTTTTGATGAACCGACTTCCGCATTGGATCCGGAAATGGTCGGAGAAGTTTTATCGGTTATGAAACAGCTTGCCAATGAAGGACTTACGATGGTGATCGTAACGCATGAGATGGCGTTTGCAAGAGATGTATCCACAAGAACCATTTTCATGGATAAAGGATATATTGTGGAGGATGCACCGCCACAGGAGTTATTTAATAACCCGAAGGAAGCGAGAACCAGAGAGTTTTTAAGCAGGTTTATGCAGGGTTAAGGTTTGTAAAAGACAAATTGTATTTGTTTTTTAAGCATAGAAAGAGGAGGACAATATTATGAGAAGAAAATTAACAGCAGCACTTTTGACAGCAGCAATGGCAATTTCATTAACAGCCTGTGGCGGGTCAGGTGACACAGCTTCGGCAGGGGCGTCCACAGGAGAGACAGCAAGTGTGACAGAGGCGGGCGGAACAACAACCGCTTCCGGAAAAGAAGTTCTCCGGGTTGCAATGTCAGCAGATTATGCACCGTTTGACTGGCTGCAGGAGGATGACTCCAATGGAGCAGTGATGACATCGAATGGTTCTTATATGAATGGTTATGATGTCCTTGTCGCAAAATACATAGCAGAAAAACTGGATATGGATCTTGAGATCACACAGATTGACTGGGATGGTCTGATCCTTTCCATCCAGTCCGGAAAAGTTGACTGTGCGATCGCCGGAATGTCCATCACAAGCGAGAGATCCCAGTCGGTAGATTTCTCGGATCCGTATTACAATGCAAATATTGTTGCGGTTGTTGCGGCTGACGGACCTTATGCAGATGTCGTAAATGTTACAGATTTTGAGGGCGCAACACTTACCTCTACACTGAACACAGTATGGTACGATGTATTAGATCAGATCACGGATTATGCGACAAAGGATGCAGCGCTTGATACATTTGCATCTATGGTTGCAGCAGTCCATGCAGGAAAAATTGATGGATTTACCTGTGATATGCCTTCTGCAAAATCTATTTTAGTAAGCAATCCGGATTTAAAGATCATCGATTTTGAGGGCGGTACCGGATTTGAGGTCAGCAATGAAGAGACAGACCTTGGTATCCCTTGCCAGAAAGGAAACACAGAATTAGTAGATAAGATCAATGAAGTGCTCGCCGGACTCTCAAAGGAGGACAGAGATGCTATGATGGATCAGGCAGTAGCTTCTCAGCCGGTAAGCAACTAATATGGAACAGACAGCAGTTGAAAAAAAATTTGGAAAATATGTCATGGCTTCCATGATCACCATGTTTCTCCAAAGTGCCTACTCTATGATTGACGGTTTATTTGTCAGCAATCTGATAGGTGACACGGCATTATCCGCAGTCAATGTTGCGTGGCCGGTCATTGCAGTGGTAACTGCAATCGGCACCGGCGTTGGATGCGGCGGAGCCGTAATGATGTCAACCAAACAGGGAGAGGGAAAGAACGAAGAGTCGAACATTGTACGGGCAAATGTCATTCTTGCATTATTGGCATCGAGTATTGTGGTTACGATTCTTTTTCTTGTTTTACTGACACCCTTACTGAAACTGATGGGCGCAGAAGGAGAACTTTTAAGGCTGTCACAGATTTATGGAAGGGTAATGCTCACAGGCGGCGTGCTTCAGATCTTATCCTGTGGACTGACACCTCTTCTCAGGAATGACAACCGGGCGGTCAGTGCCATGATGATCATGGTGGGTGGTTTATTTGCTAACCTTGGTCTTGATTTTGTTTTTATGTATGTTTTTCATATGGGAATTGGCGGTGCAGCAGGCGCTTCACTGTGTGCGCAGTTGTTTACGACTGTGTGCTGCCTGATGATTCTTTGCACAAAGAAAACAGATCCAATCCGTCTTTCACAGTTTATGATAAGGAAGGAATACTGGAAAAAAATTTTTAAGACAGCAGTTTCACCGTTTGGAATATCGCTGACCCCTTCTTTATTGATTTTATATCACAACGTTGCGTGTTTAAAATTTGGCGGTGACCTTGCGGTAAATGCCTATGCACTCATCAGTTCCACCGTTGGCTCGTACCGTGTGCTTCTGATCGGTGTCGCAGAGGGGATTCAGCCACTGGCAAGTTATGCCTATGGTGCACATGATTTTCATGCAATCCGGAAGATAAGAAACAAGGCGGTCATCACAGCGATTGGGGTGAGCTTCTTCTTATTTATCTTTACCATCGCAACAGCCCGGTTTTATCCGGCAATTTACGGATATGAGGGGGAAGCGGCAGAACTTGGTTATCATGCGGTCATGGTGACGGCAGCACAGCTTATTTTTACAGGACTTGTCCGTGTGACCAATTCCTTTTTCTATTCGGTTGGAAAAGATAAATACTCGCTGTTTATGATTTACTTTGATCCACTGATTATGACGCCGCTTACGATCATGATCCTCCCACGGATTTTTGGACTGGATGGTATCTGGATCACAGCAGTTGTGACGCAGTTTATTTTAAACATTGTGGCATTTGGAATGTTTGCAAGTCATGAAAGACAGATGAAGAGGATGGAAGCAGAGAAAGCATTTGCAGGAAAATGAGAAGGATAAGAGAAATCGTACAGTAGACAGGTACATGAAAAAGAACGTAACGAAGATGGCCGGTACACCATCAAAGTTACGTTCTTTTTCCTTTCCCTAATAAATCGCGTTCGTACAAGTACTACGCACTACATGAAATAAAATGTTTGTTAATGTTTATATAATAGGAAGAAACTCCTATGTAATAAAACCGGAACTATGAAAAAATGCAGATTAGAAATCTGTAAGATCAGCTTTTCTCTTCTCTAAGAAGGCACCCATTCCTTCTTTTTTGTCATGAGTATCATTTACAACACCGAAGAGGTTTGCTTCCATCTCAACAGCATTCTTGATATCCATATCGTAACCATTGTTGATTGCTGCTTTTGCAACTGATACAGCGTAGCTTCCTTTGGAGATGATCTTTGCTGCCATAGCTTTTGCAGTTTCCATTAATTCTTCTTTTGCAACAACTTTGTTCACTAAACCGATGCGGTAAGCTTCGTTTGCATCGATGTTATCGCATGTGAAGATCATTTCTTTGGCACGTCCCATACCAACTAAGCGGGCAAGTCTCTGTGTGCCGCCGAATCCAGGAATGATTCCAAGTCCACATTCCGGCTGACCGAAGATTGCGTTGTCAGATGCAATACGGATATCACATGCCATAGCAATCTCACATCCACCGCCAAGTGCAAAGCCGTTAACGGCTGCGATTGTTACCTGACGCATATTCATTAATTTGAAGAATGGAACAGAAGCTCTGATACCGAATGCTCTTGCTTCTGGAGCTGTAAAGTTCACCATCTCGGCAATATCAGCACCTGCAACGAAAGATTTGAATGCGTTGTCTTTCTTGTCAGGACCACCGGTTAAGATCACAACTTTGATATCGTCTCTTCCCTCGATCTCTGTTAAAGCTGTGTTTAACTCGTCTAATGTCTCACTGTTTAATGCATTTAATGCTGCTGGTCTTGAGATGGTAAGAACGGCGATCTCGTTCTCCACATCTAATTTTAAATTGTTGAATTCGCTCACGATAATACCCTCCTAAATAGATTGATAAAAAATTAACAATACATGTTATATCTAGAGTACTTCTTTTGAGAGGATTTGTCAATATGAACGTCGATAAACTTTTTCTAAAATCTGTAAAAAATGGAAATTCGCTCCGTTTACATCCGGGGAAATCCTTATTATAATGGGAATATGAGTGAAACATACTTTATGTTATGAGGACTTTGACAATTGCAAAACATATATAATTTTTTTAAAATTGTTCAAAAGTAACAAAAACATTCAAGACACGCTCCCGCTATGTGTCACTCGCAGCGGTACTAAGAAGCCAGCCACGACTAATGTCGTGTCTGCCTTCTAAGTGCCGGCGGTTCCCCAATGTCTTTCATGTCTTTTGTTACTTTTTCACAATTCAATTTACATTTTGTGAGTTTTGCAATTGAATTTACATTACATATGATGTTGATAATAATTGATATTTGAAGGTAAAGAGGAATAAAACATGATCACAGATTTTAATTTACAGATTTTAATAGAGCCGTTATTAAATTGGTTTGCGGGGCATGCCCGTGTGCTTCCGTGGAGGGAAGAACCGACACCGTACCGGGTGTGGGTGTCGGAGATTATGTTGCAGCAGACGCGAGTGGAAGCGGTAAAACCTTATTTTGAGCGGTTTACGAAGCGTCTGCCGGATGTGGAGGCTTTGGCGGAATGCCCGGAGGATGAGCTGCTAAAACTCTGGGAGGGATTAGGCTATTACAATCGCGTGCGGAATATGCAGAAGGCAGCCGTTCAGGTGATGGAAGAATATGGTGGAAAACTTCCGGCAGATTATGAGAAATTGTTGAAACTGAAGGGGATCGGAAGTTACACTGCCGGGGCGATCGCCTCCATTGCATATCAGATTCCGGTGCCGGCTGTGGATGGAAATGTATTCCGCATCCTGACGAGAGTGGCTGCGGACGATACCGATATTATGAAGCCGTCTTTTCGCACCCTTCTGGAAAAAGAGCTGCGGGAAGTTATGCATGAAATGGAGACACCGGGGGCATTTAATCAGGCACTGATGGAACTTGGGGCAACCGTGTGTGTGCCGAACGGTGCGCCGTTATGTGAACAGTGTCCGTGGAACAGTCTTTGTCTGGCAAGGAAAGAGGGCAGGATCGCAGAACTTCCGGTCAGGACGAAAGCGAAAGCGAGACGTATCGAAAAGAGGACGGTGCTTGTCATCCGGGACAATGATAAAGTGGCAATCCGGAAACGACCGGAAAAAGGACTTCTGGCAGGACTCTATGAACTGCCGAATGTTGAGGGGCGATACTCGCAGGATGAGATTGTTCATCTGGTAAAAGATATGCATCTTTCTCCGATCCGGGTGCAGAAGCTAGAGAATGCAAAACATATATTTTCCCATATCGAATGGCAGATGGAAGGATATGCGGTTTTGGTGGAAGAAGCAGGATTTGACACTGAGGCAGAGAAAATGGCAGAAAATCATCTCATTTTTGTGGATGCAGAAAAATCTCAGGAAAATTATGCGATTCCATCTGCGTTTGCCGCTTACGCAAAATATATGGGGATCAGACTTGGAAATGAAAAATTTCTGGAGACGGATTAGAAAGCATGGAAGTATTACAATTTCAGGGATAAAAAAGAGGGAGCCGGTGCATTGCACCGGCTATTCATATGAAAAAGATTGTGTATGGAAAGTGAAATGCTTCACTATTTTCTGGGAGGAACCTTGCTTACTGGTTAAGCAAGGCAACCTGATCTACTCAGGTATGAAAAAAAGTTCTATGAAAAATTTTCTTGTTGGCTTAACTTATGCTTAGAGTATAAAGTTGAATTGTGTCTATCGTATGATGGCTTTGTGAGAAATTTGTAAATAAAATATGAACAAAATGTTCAAAATTCAGGCTGTAATAAATAATTAAGAAAAAATAAATTGGCTTGTCATAATAAAATATGTATAATAGGAAAGTACTACAACCGTTTCGCAGTCTGGATACAGGATTGCAGACGATCAGTAAATAATGTTGGAAAATGTTGAAATTATAATAAGGAAAGTCAGAGGTAATAAAAGATGTACGATTGCATCGTGATAGGAGCCGGAATTGCAGGGGCAGCCTTTGCCAGAAAACTGGCAGAGGAAGCCGGAAAGAAAGTTCTTGTGATTGAGAGACGAAGTCATATTGGAGGAAACTGTTATGATGTTCCGGATGAATATGGCATTTTAATCCATGAGTATGGTCCACATATTTTCCATACAGGCCTGGAAGAAGTTTATGAATATCTATCGAGATTTACGGAATGGTATCCTTTCGGACATGAAGTGGTAGCAAAAGTGGGGGACAAGCTGATCCCGGTTCCATTTAACTTAAATACGCTGCACATGGTTTATGAGAAGGAAAAAGCAGATCTTCTGGAGAAAAAACTGATCGAAGCTTACGGTGAGGGAAGCCGTGTGCCGATCATGAAACTTCGTGAGAATGATGATCCGGATATCCGCGAGATCGCACAGTATGTCTATGAGAATGTATTTTTGAAATATACCATGAAACAGTGGGGACAGAAGCCGGAAGAAATCAGTCCGGAAGTGACAGGAAGAGTGCCGGTGCTGATCTCTTATGATAACCGCTATTTTCAGGACAAATATCAGGGTGTGCCAAAGGATGGCTTCACACCGATGTTTGAGCATATGTTAGATCATGAGAACATAGAAGTTGTTCTGGATACAGACTGCAGGGATGTCTTAAAGTTTACAGGGAATGAGATCCTTTTTGAGGGAAAACCATTTGCGGGAGATGTCATTTACACAGGAGCGCTGGATGAGCTTTTTGATTGTAAATTCGGCAGACTGCCGTATCGTTCGCTGGATTTCCATTTTGAGCATTATGATGAGGAGTCTTATCAGGGACACAGCGTGGTAAACTACACGGTAAGCGAAGATTACACCCGCATTACGGAGTTTAAATTTCTGACGGGACAGAAAAATACAGATGGAACTACAATTGTAAAAGAATATCCATTTGCATATACGGGCGCAGCGGGCGAGATTCCCTACTATGCGATTTTAAATGAGGAAAATCAGGCGCTTTACGAGAAATACAGGGCACTCACAGCAGGATTTCCGAAGTTCCATTTATTAGGCAGACTTGCAGAATACAAATATTACAATATTGATGCCATGACGAAAAAAGCCATGGAACTGGCAGATGCCATTATGAATCAGTAGGAAAGGTTAGCATTATGAAGTTACTTACATTTGCAATTCCATCTTATAATTCGCAGGATTATATGGAACACTGCATCCTGTCTCTGCTTCCGGGTGGGGATGATGTTGAGATTTTGATCGTGGATGACGGATCAAAGGACCGCACCGCAGAGATCGCAGACGAGTACGAGAGAAAATATCCGGGAATCGTGCGTGCAATCCATCAGGAAAACGGAGGGCACGGAGAGGCAGTGAATGCCGGGATCCGCAATGCCACAGGACTTTTCTTCAAGGTTGTGGACAGTGACGACTGGGTGGATTACGAAGCCTATATGAAGATTTTAAAAAAATTGCGTGAACTTGCTGGCGGAGATACCGTGCTGGATATGTTCATTGCAAATTATGTTTATGAAAAAGAGGGTGTACGGCACAAAAAAATCATGCGCTATTCTTCCCTGCCGCAGGATAAGATTTTTACATGGAATGAGGCAGGAAGATTCCATAAGGGACAGTACATTCTGATGCATTCTGTCATTTACCGTACACAGCTTCTGCGGGAATGTGGGCTTGAACTGCCAAAACATACTTTTTATGTGGATAACATTTATGTGTACAAGCCATTGCCAAGCGTAAAGCATATGTACTATATGGATGTTGATTTTTACCGTTACTTCATTGGACGTGATGATCAGTCCGTCAATGAAAAAGTGATGATCGGTCGTATTGACCAGCAGATCAAGGTAAATAAGATTATGATCGATGAGTTTGATCTCTGGAAGATCCCGAATCCAAAACTGCGCCACTATATGTTCAATTATCTCGAGATCATCACAGTAATCTCAACGATCATGCTGATCCGTTCCGGCACAGAGGAGAATCTTGAGAAAAAACGTGAGTTATGGAAATATATCAAAGACCATGATATCCGTCTGTTCCACCATTTGAGAAACGGTATTATGGGAAATGCGATGAACCTTCCGGGAAGAGGCGGAAGAAAGATTTCAGTTGCAGCTTACAAACTTTCACAGAAAATTGTTGGATTTAACTAAGGATATGGTGATCAGGTATGTACGTAAGACGGTCTAATATGGAAGATATACCGGCAATGATGGATTTATATGCACAGGCAAGGGTTTTTATGCGTGAAAATGGAAATCCAAACCAGTGGGATGACAGTTATCCGTCGAGAGAACTGCTGGAAAAGGATATTGCCTTTGGAAACAGCTACATTGTAGAAGATGATGAGAAGAACCTTGCAGCAACATTTGCCTTTATAAAAGGTGAGGACCCGACTTATTATGGGATTGAGAATGGAGCATGGCTGAATCATGAGCCATATGGAACCATTCACAGACTTGCGGGAAATACTTCTTATCATGGAATTGCCAGTGGATGTATTAGCTGGTGTAAGAGCCAGATTGGAAATCTGCGGGCAGACACCCATGAGGATAATAAAATCATGCAGCATTTGTTGGAAAAGAATGGATTCGTGCGATGTGGGATCATTCATCTTGCGAATGGTGCGCCAAGAATCGCTTATCAGTTTGCCGGAGGCAGTACAGACTACCGGGACGGCAGTCAGCAACCGGTCAGCGGGGAGCAGCCGCAGCAGAATTATGATCCGCAGACGCCAGATCAGAGCTGGAGTGTGAGGGAAGTTCCTTCCGGTGGACGTGGCTTCGGGATTGCTTCCATGGTACTTGGCATTATCTCACTGGTATTATTCTTTTCCTTTGTGAATATCCCACTTGCGATCCTCGCCATTATCTTTGGTATTATCCAGTTGACGAGAAAGGCACCAAAAGGGATGGCAATCTCCGGGATTGTCATGGGCATAAGCTCACTCTTTCTGTTAGTCATTTTCTGGACTTGTATGTTTGTGTCAGCTGCCAGAACAGAAAGCACAGATAACAGCACTTATTATTATGAAGGATCTGAAAATGATGATGCTTCCGGTGATTATTATGATGGCTTATATGAGGGCTATCAGCAGGGATACAAAGATGGCTATTATGATGGCTACTATGGCTACACACCGGATGAAGAATTCTATGGTCATACACCGGATGACAGCTTCTATGGTTATCTGCCGAATGATGATTCTTATAATTTTCATGGGAAGAACGGCATATATTATTAACAAAGAAATGACAGCCGGGGAATCCGTTTGAGACAGAAAAGCAATGGGAAACAACAATTCATTATAAAAAGAGCAGCAGGTTTTCTGCTGCTTATTTTTGCGTTTACAGGGATCATTGGTATTTGCGTGGAAAAAAAGGACAATAGGATAAGAGCAGACAGTGGGATGGAGACAGAGAGAATGGCAGAAGAGAACACGAAAGCAGCATCAGGAAAAATCAAAGAAGAGGAAGTTAAGAAAGTGGCTTTGACATTTGACGATGGACCAAATCCGGATCATACGGAGACACTTTTGGAAGGTTTGAAAGAGCGGAATGTGAAGGCAACTTTTTTTCTTCTGGGTGCGGAGTGTGAAAAATATCCAGAGATCGTGAAGAAAATCCATGCAGACGGACATCTCATCGGCGTTCATTCCTATGAACATGTGAATCTTTCCAATCTCACGGATCAGGCGGCGATGGAGCAGGTGGACAAAACAGACCAGATTATTTTTGGACTGACCGGAGAACATGCGCAGTATATCAGACCGCCTTACGGCTGCTGGAAATGCAATCTTGATTATGAGACAAAAATGATCGAGGTGCTGTGGGACGTCGATCCGCTCGACTGGAAGACAGATAATTCCAGCGTCATTGCAAAGCGTGTCATGGATAAAGTGCAGGAAAATGATATCATTCTGCTGCATGATGCCTCGGAATCATCAGTAAATGCAGCATTTCAGATTATTGATGAATTGCAGGGAGAGGGATATTCGTTTGTGACGGTCGAGGAACTGATACTGGAATAAGAAGGTTCGAGCGTCAGGTGTATAAAAAGTATACGCTTGAAAAAACACCGGCGTAAAATTTTAGCCTGATCATGAAAAAATAGATTGATTTACAAACGTAGAGTGAAATGCTATGATAACAGAAAAAGGGGCTGTAAAATAAGCCCCTTTTTGTCGTTAGATATCCCCGGAATAAAAGCGGTTGCTTTTGCAGGGCTATGTATGCAATAATATCATTATCTATCCAAAGGACAGATAATGATATTATTAAGTTCAGAAACATGACACAGGTCAAAATGACAATATAGGTAATTGCAAAACTTATAGAAAACATAATTTAATCGTGGAAAATAAGATAAAATGAAATATCCACTTGTCAAACAGGGCAAATTCATGTAATGTAATAATTGCGATGAATTTTCACGAATAAAATCCGTCATATTTTTGGAATAAAATACTAAAAATTGAATTTATGATCTCAAATATTGCAAGTTTTGAAATTAGAATATTCAATATGGTCAAGTGTACGCACTACACGGACAAGAAGAAAGGTTTTTTGTATGGATTTATTTGATTATATGAGAGAACAGAACAGGGAAAAGGAATCGCCGTTAGCTTCCAGACTTCGTCCAGCGACGCTGGATGAGATGGTAGGGCAGCAGCATATCATCGGAAAAGACAAGCTGCTTTACCGTGCGATCAAGGCTGACAAGTTGAGTTCCATTATTTTATATGGACCGCCGGGAACCGGAAAAACGACACTGGCAAAGGTCATTGCCAATACCACAAGCGCTGAGTTCCTTCAGATCAATGCAACTTCCGCCGGGAAAAAAGACATGGAGGATGTCATTGCGCAGGCGAAGAACAATCAGGGCATGTATGGCAAAAAGACGATCCTGTTTATCGATGAGATCCACCGCTTCAACAAGGGACAGCAGGACTATCTCCTTCCGTTTGTGGAGGACGGAACGGTGATCTTAATTGGTGCAACAACCGAGAATCCATATTTTGAGGTGAATGGAGCGCTTTTGTCCCGTTCCATTATTTTTGAGCTGAAGAATCTGTCCACGGAAGATATTAAGACGCTGATCCTCCGGGCGGTGAATGATAAGGAAAAAGGAATGGGCGCTTACGATGCAGTCATTGAGGAAGAGGCACTGGATTTTCTTGCGGACGTGGCAAACGGAGATGCAAGAGCAGCGCTCACAGCAATTGAACTTGGCATTCTGACAACGGAGCGGAGTGATGATGGAAAAATCCATATCACACTCGAGGTTGCCAGTGAATGTATCCAGAAACGTGTGGTGCGCTATGATAAAACAGGAGATAACCATTACGATACAGTCTCTGCGTTTATCAAAAGCATGCGCGGCTCTGACCCGGATGCAGCAGTTTATTATCTTGCCAGAATGCTTTATGCGGGGGAAGATATTAAGTTCATCGCAAGAAGAATTATGATCTGCGCAGCGGAGGATGTGAGCAATGCCGATCCGATGGCACTCGTTGTCGCAACATCAGCAGCACAGGCAGTTGAGCGTATCGGTATGCCGGAGGCACAGATTATTTTGTCGCAGGCGGTCACGTATGTGGCAAGCGCGCCAAAGAGCAACTCGGCAGTCAATGCGATCTTCGATGCGATGGAAGCAGTAAAGAATACGAAAACAGCGCCGATCCCGGTTCATTTACAAGATGCACACTATAAGTCATCCGGAAAACTGGGGCATGGTGTTGGATATAAATATGCACATGATTATCCGGATCATTATGTGGAGCAGCAATATTTGCCGGATGGACTGACAGACCGGAAGTTTTACGTTCCGAGTGAGAATGGCTACGAGAAGAATATCCGCGAATATTTCAAAAAGATCAAGGGTGAAACTTACGGGGAAGAACAGCCGTAACGGATTTTGTTAGAAAGCGTAAACGCTTCAAATACATAAAAAAGCAGGAGGAATTAGAGATGAAGTCCTACGAGGAAATGACAAAAGAAGAGTTATTGAAAGAGAAGGAAGGATTGGAAGCGGAATACAAAAAATTCCAGCAGAGAGGCTTAAAACTTGATATGTCCAGAGGTAAGCCATCCCAGGAACAGTTAGACCTTTCGATGGGAATGATGGATGTACTGACTTCCGGTGTTGATCTGACCTGTGATGATGGTACAGACTGCAGAAACTATGGTGTGCTGGACGGTATCAGTGAAGCAAAACAGCTTATCGGTGATATGATCGAGTGTAATCCGGACAATATCATCATTTATGGTAACTCAAGCCTTAACATTATGTATGACACCATCTCCCGTTCCATGACGCACGGTGTAATGGGAAATACTCCATGGTGCAAATTAGATAAAGTAAAATTTTTGTGCCCGGTACCGGGATATGACAGACATTTTGCGATCACAGAATATTTCGGCATTGAGATGATCAACGTACCGATGCTTCCGACCGGACCGGATATGGATATGGTGGAAGACCTTGTGAGCAAAGATGAGGCGATCAAAGGTATCTGGTGTGTGCCAAAATATTCCAATCCACAGGGAATCACTTATTCGGATGAGACGGTCCGCCGTTTTGCAAGATTAAAACCGGCAGCAAAAGATTTCCGTATTTACTGGGATAACGCATACTGCGTGCATCATTTATATGATATTAATCAGGATCATCTGATCGAGATCTTAAAAGAATGCAAGAGAGCAGGAAACCCGGATATGGTTTACAAATTCTGTTCTACAAGCAAGATCACATTCCCTGGTTCCGGTGTGGCAGCGATCGCAACTTCTGCCAACAACTTAGAGGATATCAAGAAACAGTTGAAGATCCAGACCATCGGTCATGATAAGGTAAACCAGCTGCGCCATGTCCGTTTCTTCAAAGATATCCACGGAATCACAGAGCATATGCGCAAACACGCAGATTCTCTTCGTCCAAAATTTGAAATGATCCTGGATACATTTGAAAGAGAGTTAAAAGGACTCGGAGCCGGAAGCTGGTACAGCCCGAAGGGTGGATACTTCATCACATATGAGACACTGGATGGATGTGCAAAAAATGTTGTGGCAAAAGCAAAAAAAGCAGGGGTTGTGATGACTCCGGCGGGTGCGCCTTTCCCATATGGAAAAGATCCGCATGATTCTGTCATCCGTATCTCACCATCCTATCCTAGCCTGGAAGATCTTACGACTGCGATCGACATCTTTGTTGTCTGTGTCAAGCTCGCAAGCATTGAGAAGCTTTTAGGAGAATAATAGTAAGTTTTTAACCGCTGAAAAGCAAAAGAAAAAGACCTGTGTGTACAATGTCATGATGTTCGCATGACATAGGTACACGCAGGTCTTTTCTTTATGAATTATGCCTCAGTGGAAGCATCCTCTGTTCCGTTTTTCCATTTGTTGAATTTCTCGACAACTGCGTCGTAGGTTCTCTGGGAAATATCCGGAAGTTTATCTCCCCATGCTTTGGTTGCCTGTTCGAAACCTTTCTTGAAAGCTTCTAACATAGCGTCTGCCTTGTCAGGATCATCACCGGATAAAGCTTTTGCAAAATCAAGAATACGGTCAGAAGTCTGCTCTACACCCCAGTAACCGTCGTCCGCGATATCTGCCTGTGCCTGTGCTTTCACATCAGCTGATACGGTAAAATCACCTTTTGCAAGGAATTTCCACATATCATCTGCGGTGCCGATCGCAACACCCTGCTTGGTCATCATCTGCTCAACGATGCTGCGGAGCTGTGCAGTGCGCTGCTCTGCGTCAGCTTTTAACTTTGCAACGATCGCTGCGTTGTCGGTCTTGCTTGTTGTTTTATTGGAAGCCTTGTCTGTCCTGGAGTCAGAACTCTTCTCGTAAATGACACCGGAAGCTGTCTTGGAAGAAGCTGCCTTTTTCGTTGTCTCGGATGTCTTTTCTGCTGATTTTGTTGTTGTCTGTGTAGATGCTGCTGCGGCAGCAGTCACAGTGTTAATGGAATTGATTGCCATATGATCCTCCTTGTCTGGCGAAGCTGGATGCATTTGTTTTTACAGAAAACAAAATGTTCAGCCACCTGAATGAATAGTTATTAACCTTCCATGGTTCTGTTAATTATATCGGACTGGCAAAGAAAAAAGTTTAGTGCCGATTGACCTTTTGGACATAAAATGATAAGATACTAATTGTATACAAAAAACACAAAAAAAACAAGTTTTATTTTAGGTACAATCAATGCGTGTTAGCGACGATTTTGGTAAGGAGAAACTAACCGATGAAGGATATTTCAGTAAAGGCGCTGGCTAAGATCAATCTTGGGCTGGATGTGGTACGAAAAAGAGAGGATGGTTATCATGAGGTCCGCATGGTGATGCAGACCATTCATTTGTTTGACAGGCTGGAGATCTCGAAGAATACTTCCGGTGAGATCACGATGGAAACGAATCTTTCTTTTTTGCCGACGAATGAGAACAATCTTGTCTATAAAGCGGCAAAGCTTTTGCAGGATGAGTTTGCGATAAAAGATGGCGTGCATGTATGGCTGCACAAGTACATTCCGGTAGCTGCCGGGATGGCAGGGGGAAGCACGGACGCAGCGGCAGTGTTATATGGTATGAACCAGATTTTTGATCTGGGACTGACAAGGGAAGAACTGATGGAGCGCGGTGTGAAGATCGGTGCAGACGTTCCGTACTGCATTATGCGTGGAACGGCTTTGGCAGAGGGCATAGGAGAGAAGCTTTCGAAGCTTCCGCCGATGGTGAAATGTCCTGTTTTGATCGCAAAACCGCAGATCAGTGTTTCTACTAAGTTCGTCTATGACAATCTGAAGTTAGGCTCTGATATGGTACACCCGGATATTGACCGGCTTGTGGCAGATATCAGAGAGAAAGATTTATATAAAATTGCAGCAGATATGGGAAATGTCTTAGAGACAGTGACAATCCCGGCTTATCCTGTGATCGCAGACATCAAAGATCACATGATGGAGCATGGCGCTGTGAATGCCATGATGAGTGGCAGTGGTCCGACGGTTTTCGGTCTTTTTGACAAGGAAGCGACGGCAGTAGAGGCATACGAGGCGATGAAAGCCTCCGGTCTTGCAAAACAGGTATATTTAACGAGTATTTATAATAACGCGCGTAAGTAGAAAGGCATGGTATCAAAGATGACAGAAGATTTAACATTGAATATGGATGCGTATCTTCCGCTGAGAGATGTTGTGTTTAACACGTTAAGAGAGGCTATTTTAAAAGGGGAATTAAAACCGGGCGAGCGGCTGATGGAGCTGCAGCTTGCGGCAAAACTTGGTGTCAGCCGTACACCGATCCGTGAGGCGATCCGTATGCTTGAGCAGGAGGGACTTGCCGTTACGATCCCAAGAAAAGGCGCGGAAGTTGCCAAAATGACGGAGAAAGATATGGAGGATGTCCTTCAGATCCGCGAAGCGTTAGATGAGCTTGCGGCAAAAATTGCATGTGAGCAGATTTCTGAGGAACAGTTAGAAGAGCTGGTTGCGACCATGCATGAGTTTGAGGAATCCACCAAGACAGATAATGTGAAAAAAATCGCAGAGGCGGATGTAAAGTTTCACGATATTATTTACCAGTCAACCGGTAACCCGAAGCTTGTGAATATGTTAAATAACCTCCGGGAGCAGATGTACCGTTATCGTGTAGAATATCTGAAGGATGAGAATAATTACCCGACGCTCATGAAGGAGCACAAAGACATCGTGGAGGGATTAGTCCGCAAAAATAAAATGCAGGTGACAGCGACAATGCACCAGCATGTGAAGAATCAGGCAGTCGCAGTTAAAGCTATGATCCAGGAGCAGGAATAAGAAGTGACCGCCCAAAGGACTGGAAAACTGCATAAAAAATGGAAAACCGTACAGACTAGAAAGAGGATAAGCATTTTGCTTATCCTCTTTCGTATTAGGGGGAATTAATAGAAAGGAAACAAGCTGGAAATGTCGGAAAATCAGAAATGTCCGGTATCGACGGATTTAACGCAAAATATAGAGGAAATGGAATTTTATTTTCATGACTGTGCGGACATTAAAAAGAAGCAGATGAAGCTTGGCAGGAATCAGGATACCGCCTGTTATCTGACCTTTATTGAAGTGTCCGTGGACATGGGAACGTCTGCACTCGGAGAGACTTTAAAATACTTAAATGGACTGACAAGGGATGAGATTCTTTGTACACTGCAGGAAAATGCGCTTGGAATCTCGGATGCAACATATTTTCCGACCATTGAGGAGGCTGTGAGCGGTCTGCTCACCGGGGAGGCGATTCTTTTTGTGGACGGTTTTGACCGGGCAGTGAAAATACCGGATGACGGTTATCCGAATATGGGGATCACAGAGGTGGATTCGGAAAAAGTAATCCGTGGCTCCAACGAAGGTTTCTGCGATTCTGTGAAGCAGAATGCGGCGCTGATCCGGAAAAGAATCCGCTCGCCCCGTGTGAAAGTGAGGGGACTGAAGGCCGGGATCAGATCGAACACGAACGTCTACCTTGTGTATGTGGAGGATCTTGCAAACCCGGGACTTGTAAAAGAAATTGAAAAGAGGCTGCAGGATTTCACAATCGATGGGATATTAGACAGCGGAATGTTAGAACAGCTGGCAGAGAAAAAATGGTATTCGCCATTTCCACAGTTTCAGACAACACAGCGTCCTGACCGGGCGGCCATGGCGGTATTAGAGGGCAGAGTGATCGTGATGTGCGATAATTCTCCGATCGGTCTGATACTGCCGACAGATTACAATTCATTTATCCGTACCAGTGACGATTATTACAGCCGTTTTGAGATTGCGACGTTCGGGCGGATCCTGCGGTATCTCGCATCCTTTTTTGCAATGACGCTGCCGGGATTTTATCTTGCAGTGACTAATTTTCATACACAGATACTCCCGACCACACTACTTTTGTCGTTTGCAGAGGCGAGGCAGGGTGTCCCATTTCCGGCAGTCGTGGAAGTGCTTATCATGGAATTATCGTTTGAACTTTTGCGGGAGGCGGGCGTGCGGCTTCCCGGTGCGATGGGAAATACCATCGGGATCGTGGGTGGCCTGATTATCGGACAGGCGGCAGTCGAGGCAAATCTGGTCAGCCCGATCGTGGTGATCGTCATCTCTTTTACTGCGCTATGTTCTTTTGCAATACCGAACGAAGAATTTGCCACAGCCTTCCGTATCCTGAAATTCTTTTTTATTGCGGTCTGTGCGTGGCTTGGCTACTTTGGCATGCTCCTCGGACTGCTTGCGGTACTCACACATCTGTCGCATCTGACAAGCTTTGGTATTCCGTATCTCATGCCGTTTGTGGGAGCAGATTTGAACAATTACGAGGATGAGCGGGATTTTATCTGGCGGCAGCCTTTCCGGAAACTGCGCAAACGTCCGATTTATGCAAATCCGAAAGAGCGGACAAAGCTGACGTTTTCAAAGAAGAGATAGGTTGAGAAAAGTTTTTATCTTAAGATAAATGGAAATCTGATGAAAAAATGCGCAGATGTTAGAAGAGATAGGGGGAAGTATGTTCTCAGAAAACAATCAAATTTCAGGCAGACAGGTGTTCCGCCTTCTGACGTATGACTTTCTTGGAATGGGGACGCTGCTACTGCCGACAATGCTTGCAGATACGGCAGGGCGCGACGGGATTTTTTGCATTCTGGCGGGGATTTTGTCCACATTTTTGTACTTGAAATTATTGAGATATCTGTTGAAAGGCATGAAAACAAGTTATCCCGACTTTTTGAAGCAGAAGTGTGGAAAAGTATGCGGTTATGTGCTCTGGGGCGGATATTTTCTGTATTTTATCCTTATGGCTTCGTACACGGCGTATCTGTTTTCCACGCTGATGTTAAATGGTCTTGTGGAAAACGTCAGCTTTTATCTGGTGCTGATGTTGATATTACTGCTCGCATTTTATGGAATGGCAGGTGGGATCGAGGGCAGGGCGAGAGTGTACGAGATGCTGTTCTGGTTTCTGATGATACCGCTGTTTCTGATGTTATTTGCGGCGTGCAGGGAGGTGAAGCCAGCCTACTGGAGCCCGGTTTTTGTGGCGGATGGAAAAGAAATGTTAAACGGAAGTTATTATGTATTTTTCTGCTATTCTATGGTGTCAATCGTACTTTTTTTGAAAGAATACGTGTCGGATGACAAAAAACATATCAGCGCGGCGGAAAAAGCGGTCTGGTTTTCCGGCGGAGTATTTGCTGTGCTGTATCTGATCCTGATCGGGCTGTTTGGTGCGGAGGCACTGGCTCAGATGAAATTTCCGGCGGTCACGATGATGAGCAGGGTGCAGATTACCGGGGGATTTCTGAAAAGGACGGATGCTTTTATGTTCAGCATCTGGTTCTTTACGCTGTATGCAATGCTGAACAGCATGGTTTTTTACAGTGGAAATCTGGCTGCAAAAGTAATCCGTGACTGCGGCGGTTATCTGGAAGGGAAAAAAAGAATGCTGACGTATCTCATTCTGCTTCTTCTGGTGTATGGCGTGACAGTGCTGTTTTACAGAAATCAGCAGTTTTTGGACTGCGTGACATTCCTGCTGTGGAAGATTGGAACACCTTTTGTCGTTGGCGTGCCGATACTGTTGTGTCTGACCGGAGAGAGAAAAAAACATAAGAAAAAAGTGCGTGTGCTGGTGCTGGTATGTTTTTTGTTTGGGTGTCTTTTCTTACAGGGGTGCAATGTCGCAGAACTTGAGGATAAGGCATTCCCGGTTCTTTTGAATATCAGAGATCAGGACGATTTCCAAAATGTATGGCTGAATCATGAGTATGCAGGAAACAAAGAGGTGGATTACAACCATTTGAAAGTGGTGCTCATTGAGAGGTCTTTTCTGGAAAAAGAGGCGGAAGTGGAAGATATGCTATCCATGCTGGAGCAGGAAAAAGAGGTTCCGTGGAACGCTTATGTGATGACGACGGAAAGCTGTGACCGTCTGGCGCAGACCGAAGGGAAACTTGACACGCTGCTTGGAAATTATCTGGAAGAACTGCTGGAAAATACATCGGGCATTGATCAGAAAGCGTACCCGACGCTTGGCATGCTCTATGAGGAGCGTGCTAATCACTTAGAGACACTGTATATTCCTTTTGTCGATATAGAGGGGGAGCAGTCCGGGGCAGTGGAGGATGATACCGAGAAACCGCAGATTACAGCCTATGAAGTCTGGAAACGTGGAAGGGCGGCGGGGCTTGTCGATACGGATACCGCGCGTGCAGCATTCTTCACGCAGAACTTTGCGGATGATTACACCTTACAACTTGCACCGGAACTTTATGTGAAAGTGGATGCAGCTTCCTGTCGAGTCAAAGAAACAGAAAAAATCGGTGTCGGAGGTTTGACAGAGCAGATTGTCGCAGTGACTGTGACAGGAGAAGGCGAAATCTTAAGCGGCACAGTTTCCGCAAGTGAAAAAGAGCAGCTTCTCAACACCCGGATGGAGGACTATCTGAATGCGATCGCTGCACATGCACTTGAGAAAGAAATCGATATCACTAACAGTTACCGGAATCTCGGCGCCGATAACCGCACATGGTATTTTAAGTATCAAAACACTCCTGCCGCTTATGAGAAAGACATCAAAATCCAATATCTGGTAAAAATAAACTGGAAATCGGAATAAATGCAAAGTTTTCGGGAATCATTGAGGATAGAAGGTCGATGAGCGAAACTCGAATTTAGGTTATGAAGATTGCGAAAAATGAACAAAAATATTCAAGACACGCTCCCGCTATGTGTCACTCGCAGCGGTACTATATTTCTGTTTATTTTTCGCAATATAACATATTCTATGAGCGAGTTTCGCAAGCAACGACACAGCCTGATAAATATGAATATTATCTACATTTATCTGATTTTTGGCAAGTGAAAAGGAGATTTGAATTATGGCAAGAAAATGGATTGGATACATAGGAGTTGGAAGTCTGATGTGCGCTGCATTGGGATGCGGTATTTTGTATACAAGACAGGCCAGACTGCAGCAGGCGATTTCGGACAAAGTGCTGCGGTTTCATGTGCTGGCGAACAGCGACAGCGAGGCAGACCAGAACCTAAAACTAGCAGTGCGTGATGCGGTGGGAAGTTTTATGCAGGAAAAACTGACAGCTGTGGAAAATCTGGAAGAATGTGAGATGGTTGTGCGCCAGAGCCTCGGTGAAATTGAGGAAGCTGCGGCAGAGACAATCGCAGAAAACGGTTATGACTATGATGTGACAGCGGAGCTGGAACACACTTCGTTTCCGGTAAAAAACTATGGAAGCTACACCTTTCCGGCGGGAGATTACGAGGCACTCCGCATTGTGATCGGAGAAGGAAACGGACATAACTGGTGGTGTGTGATGTATCCTAACATGTGTTTTTCAGACAGTATGTATGAGGTGGTCGATAAGGAAGCAGGAGAAAAGCTGCGTGAAGTACTGACCACAGAAGAGTATGAGAAGGTGCTGGCAGAAGGAGACTATCAGGTTAGAATGAAATATTTTTCGTGGCTGAATCCGTATCTGGAGAAGCTGGCTGAAAACTAAAATAAAGCAGCATACTTATAAGAAAGCAATGTTTCAAAAAGCTTACGCTTGCTAAATTATAAGAAACACGCTAATATATGGCTTGAAAAGATAATGACGAGAAACAGAAAAGAGGTTTACATAAATGACAAAAGATGTACTTGTGAAAATCAGCGGATTACAGTTTGCAGAAGATCAGGATAATGGTCCGGTGGAGATTATCACAACCGGAAACTACTATAAGAAAAATGGAAAGCACTATATTTTGTATGATGAAGTGCAGGAAGGCTTTGACGGCGTGACGAAAAGCGTTATCAAAGTGAATGATGATTTTCTGGATGTCACGAAAAAAGGTGTCACCAACGTACATATGATGTTTGAGAAAAACAAGAAAAATATGTCTTACTACAACACACCATTCGGAAATCTTTTGGTGGGAATCAATGCAACGGATGTCAAAGTGAATGAGACAGAAGATAATATTGACATCAAAGTCGATTATAAGCTGGAAGTGAATTATGAACATCTGGCAGAGTGCAGCATTTCCATGAATATCATGTCGAAAGATACGAAGGATTTTAGGATATAAGGAGTGCAAGTGAGAAGAATGCATTTATGCATTCGGCGAACGATGAATGTTAATCATGTGCCGTTTTTGCACATGATATGATAATCGTGAAGTTGAGGTAGTGTATTATGAAAAATTGTAAAATGGCATTCACAATCGGTTTGGTGTTTGCAGTAATGATGTTGGTTGCAGCCTGCACAGACAGCAACAAATCAGACAATCATATATTTGATCATGAAAGTTTGGATGTTGATGAATATGTGTATCCGTCTGATTTTGATCTTGGAGATGATTTAAAGGGCACAAATTCAGAATCTGATGCAGGATTTGAAGAATTATCAGCAATGATCGGAACGTATCATTATACTTCCGATTATGGAACAGGTCGATTAATGATTGAAGCGACAGAGGATGGCATTGATATTTCTGATTATGAATCGGAGGACACCTATAGATTTTTGGCAAATGAAACAAATGTAAAAAATGAAGAGGAAAACAAAGTATATCTGGAATACCCGGCACAGGTGTATGAAGATGATACGGTTATTTTTGAGTATTACATTTTAGAAAAAGCTAGTGATGGAATTGATGTGTATTATAGTCCATCTTCTTTTGACGAAGCTGAATTATTGTACCATGCTGTCAGGGAAAACTAAAAGAGGATTGCGAGATATCATATGATAGGTTATATTTTATTCAAATCAATTTTAACAAAACCAATTTGAATAAAAATAAACTAAATTTGCAGAAAGGTGATTTCTATGTTTATTGGCAGAGAAAGAGAGTTAGCATCCTTAAAAGAATTCTATGAAAAAGACAGAATTGACGGATGAGGATGTTTTGCTGCTTACATTGGATTCACTTTATGGATGAGACAGAAGATAGCATTGATGTCAAGGTAAATTATAAGCGGAAAGTCAATTATGAACATCTGGCAGAGTGCAGCATTTCCATGAATATCATGTCGAAGGATACGAAGAATTTTAGAATTTGAGTTTATAAGAGCCATCCACAGCGGATGGCTCTTATTCATAAAAATAGAATGTTCGCAGTGCATATTTTTTATTCAAATCAATTTTAACAAAATCAATTTGAATAAATGAGTTTTACAAGGATGGTGTAGATGGGTATATATCGTTTGCGGGGCATTTTATCCGGGTGGAAGACTCGCCGCCATATGTCTGGACACAGGAGAAGAGTATTATTCCGCACCGGCAGTAATTTAAAAGAGTCAAAAGAGTGATATTGACGAGTCAGTTCAGTTATAGAGATGATGAAAGAAAAT